>Ga0208299_1000642_pt1 | contig 30961 bp, 36 predicted proteins | sample 15_taG_FD_184089 | JGI IMG/M metagenome (GOLD analysis project Ga0208299, IMG submission 184089) | Marine viral communities from the Subarctic Pacific Ocean - 15_ETSP_OMZ_AT15312 metaG (SPAdes) (version 2) | ecosystem: Environmental > Aquatic > Marine > Oceanic | place: Pacific Ocean | collected...
TGAATGTGTTAAGAGTTTTATCTTTACTTGTGGAGTTTTCATTAAGTAGTGATACCTTTACTGCGAAGGATGCCAAGTTTATAGAATAGATGAGGGCCATGAAGATGTAATCCACATACGTCACCTCATAGCCAAGCTTCTCCATCGTCAGGAGCCAAATTGTGAATATGAGTGCTATCATGGTTTATTATAGGACAAAGAAGCTTGTTTTCCAATCCATTTATAAGTTTTTTCCATGCCCTCACGCAAGGGCATGGAAGGCTTCCAACCTAAAAGCTCTTCAATCAAAGTATTGTCACTATTTCTACCATTAACTCCAACTGGTCCGTCTATATTATTAATAGTGATGTCCTTGCCACTGATGTCAGCAGCCATGTAAGCGAGATCATTAATACTAATCATCTCATCAGATCCTATATTAATTATTTCCTCTACATCTGAATCCATTAGTCTTCTAACTGCCTCTAAACACTCATCAATGTATAGGAAGGATCTTGTTTGATTCCCTGGTCCCCATACTTCCACTACGCCGTCAGATTGTATTACTTTTCTACACATGGCAGCAGGAGCCTTTTCTTTACCTCCGTCCCATGTTCCTTCAGGTCCAAAAATATTATGAAATCTTGCAATACGAACATATAGCCCGTAGTTCCTTGCAAATGCTCTCCACATCCTTTCGGAAAATAATTTCTCCCAACCGTAATCAGAGTCTGGGTTAGCAGGATATGCAGAATCCTCTTTGCAATTAGGATTATCTGGGTCTGTTTGATTCTCCGCTGGGTAGATGCAAGCTGATGATGAGTAGAATACTTTTGTTTCGGGGCTAAATTTAGCAACAACATGAGCTATATTAAGATTTATAGTAGCTGAGTTGTGCATAATATCAGCGTCATTGTCCCCTGTAAATACATATCCAGCTCCTCCCATGTCGGCAGCAAGCTGGTAAAGTTCATCTGGTTTCTCCCTGTGGATAAGATTGTATACTTCCCTCGGGTTCCTGAGATCAAAAAATTCAAGACAAGTAGCTCCCCCTGGAATTTGATACCAATCATTAAAATCTTTTATATCCACGGCTATAACTTCATAGCCCTCGCTAAGAAGTCTCTTGGTTAAATGCCCACCAATAAAACCTCCTGCTCCACATACTATTGCTTTTTTCATTTTATTTTACACACTGGGATGGGAAGCATCTTATGCTTGTTAACTTCATGATGTTTTCTATAAATTTCTAACACTTCACGTTGTCTATCAGTTAGCGAGGATGTTCCATCATACTCCATAGCCGACTCAAGCTCTGGGTAAGTTGCACCTAGTTGGTCTTCATCTTGTCTACCATCATCCCACAAGCCATCTGTAGGAGGAGCGTCTTGAATTTGTTGTGGAATACTAAGTTCCTTGGCTAGTTGGTACACTCCAGTCTTAGTAAGGTCTCCAATTGGAGAAAGGTCTATACCTCCGTCACCATACTTAGTGAAGAAACCAACTCCGAAGTCTTCTACCTTGTTGCCAGTACCAGCCACTAAAAAGCCGTGAGCAGCCGCTAAACCGTACAAAGTGGTCATGCGGAGTCGAGCCTTGCTGTTGGCGTATCCAAGCTCAGAGGAAGGAACAACTTCCTTAAAAGCATCGTAAGTTTTTGATAAATCAACATTCTCAGTAGCCACATCTGCATACTTTTGGAACAACCAATCCTTTTGTAGCTCGGAACGACTATGTAAAATAGGATCTTGGTGGATCGGCATGGACACGGCAAGAACTGGGTATCCAGTCTCTGCACACAGAGTTGAGGTTACTGCTGAGTCGATACCTCCTGAGATACCAACCACAAAGCCCTTCATCCCAGACTGCTCAAGGTAATCTTTAAGCCATTGAATTATTTTTTCACGAACCATGCATTCCCTCCTATGTTAGCAGTTTCATTCATATGTTCATCTAACAAACTTTTTACTACAGAATGGTCTGATGAGTTATCATAGTAGCCCCAAGTGGTGCTTTCTATTTGTAAATTTCTAATCTTATTAATATAAGGACCTAACCCCCTAATTACTTTATCTTCATATCCTTGAGTGTCAGACTTTAAATCAAATAAACCGCCAACTACTAAGTCCCAAGGAACTTGATTTAAAATACTCTCTAAAGTAATAGTTTTTACTGTTATCGTTTCTGATATATCATATCCCCGTCTCCTAAAGGAATCATTAATGTCTAAAAAGCTAGAGGTCCCCTCGTCTGGTCCTACCTCCCTTATTATATTGAAGCTGCGTTGTTCTTCTGTATCACTAGCCCCAGCCTCGATTAGATGAAACCTTTCTCCAAGATTTAGTCTTTTAACAAAATAACACGAATTAGGGTTTGGCTCTATGCCAATGACAAATATGTTTGGGTTTTGTCTTAATATTTCCTGTGAATGTGGAGCATTATATGACAACCCCACATCCACAAATAAATCAAAAGGTTTATCGGGAAAAATCACTCAAACGCTCCTGTGTCCACATAGTCAGGATGAACATACCAGTCCTCGGATGCTGCTACATTTGGAAAATACGCATTTGAGAACGCATCAGGAATTTTATGATAACCCCTAGATTCTAAAAACTTTCGGGAGTCTTCTCTTAAATTATAGTGTAAATACTCTTGCCTCCAATGATCATGCTCAAAAGTAATAGTTTTAAATTTATATTTGTCAAAGGGAATTTTCTGAAGGGCAGTAAATGTGCTGGGAGGAGGCTCTAAATCTAAACTTAAATAATCTACTACCTCTGGTACATCATGCTCCTTAAATAACTTTTCATAATCTAAGGAGAGAGCATCACCACATACAAGGTGGTCTGTACTCCTAACTCCCTCCCACAAATTAATATGCGGTTGGCTAATATCTATGGAAAGACCTCTCCACCCATGATCCATCTCTAATATATGCGTATTACTTGACTGGATAGGTCCTTGACAACCTAACTCTACCCAATAACCATTTTTATGTTGGTTGAGGGCGTTTACTACAAATCTATCTTGTGAACAATCAGACGGCATAATTAAATAATCCTCCATACAATTTCTTAAGTTCTTTCATAACTTCTGGCCTTTCATAAATAGTAACCTTAACTCCCCTCTTAGCTAGAGCCACAGCATAAGCTAACTGTTGGGATTCTTCTAAGATAGTGGATTCTGGCTTATAAGTGACACAACTGAACTCAGCTTCATCTCCTACAAAGTTATCCACCATAAACTTAAGATGCTCGGCATTACATTCATCAGTAGCATCGCTAATACGGATAGAACAATCTTGTTCCTTTGCGTAGACTCCCAGCGCACGGTTGTCTCTAGGGAAGCACGGACCTCCATAGCCATAACCATACCGAGTACACTTACTCCCCACTCGTTGATCGGCTCCAATAGCGTCTAGAATACTTTGAGGCTCTCCTCCCACTTTAGTTGCTAAGTCCCCTACCATGTTAGTGAAAGCAATCTTAGTGGTAATAAAACAGTTTAGTGCAATCTTACATATCTCTGCGCTGATAGGGGACATGACAGCGTAGGCAGGGGAGTTCTCAACTAAGCCCTCATACACACTCTTAATCTTATCTGCACTCTCCTCATTTCTGGAGCCTATAAGAACCATGTCTGGGTAAAGCTGATCCCTAATTACTGTACCCTGTGCAATAAACTCTGGGTTATAGGAGACATTATAGTTATATCCCTCTAACTCGGTTTGCATTTGGTCGCAAAACTCAGGCATTACCGTACAGCCGATGATTAGTTCTTTAGTCTCCTCTTGTCTTCCATAAGACTTTAACTCCTCCACTAACCTTACTAATTGAGTGTGATCATATTTTCCATTTGGAAGGGAGGGTGTAGCTACCAAGGCAAAAAGAAGGTTAGAGTGCTTCAGTCCTGCAAGGCAGTTAGTGGTTGCTTTAAACTTTGTGCAACTGGAGAGAAGTTCGTTTACTCCCTCTTCCGAGGAAGTAAGAGTTTTGGTGTTAAGAAGTTCAACATAGTCTTCCGAGATGTCTACACCTAGAACATCGAAGCCTTTACTTTCAAGGTTTAGAGCAAAGCATAGCCCCAGCTTGCCTACACCAAAAATACTAATATTATTGCTCATAGTGTTTTAATTTCTCTATGTCGAAAGCCCCCATCACATCCGCTCTAACAGAGGTTGTCTCGTATAGTTTATGATAGAAAGAATCTCTAGCGATTGTAAAACATTTCCCGTATAAATGGGCGATATAGCTTAGAGAACTGTTTGCCATTACAAGAACATCAGCATTAGCCATGTGATAAACAGAGATTGTAGGATACTCTTCTATATGGAGGAATACATTAGAATCAAGTTCAAAGAAAAATTTAAAATCATCAGGAGATCCTTGGGAATAAATATGATAAGCAATCTTCTTATCACCATAAGCTTTTTTTATAGAAGAGATAATATTAGCATAGTAAGCTTTATGGTCTACTAACCCTGGAAGATTAAAAAGCTCTCTGGAAGATGCAGGGTCACAATCAGTTTCAGTAAAAACTCTAACATGAATTGCGACATTTATTTCGTCTTCATTAAAATACTTTTTATCCTCATCTAAAAATAATACCTGCTCTCGTAGGAATGGGAATAAGCTTTCAAGGCGGTTTTGGCCTTCCTGCATAACCATAGGAATGGTCCACATTTCAGAATCTTCCAACGGAGGTTGGGCTTTATCAAATCGAAATAATTTATTTATATCTTTGCAAAACTCTTCTTGTGTTACCCCTGCGTGTTGATAGTGTTCAATATTTTTAAAAGGAGCAAAGGTATACTCTCTACCCTCCAAATGGGCCAAGGCTCTAGAAAATATTTGATACTGGGCTTCGGCCCCTATACCCTCCCTCCCATCTGATAAAGTATAAACTGTTTCTACCGTATTAAAATATTTCATTTTAAACGAGCTTCGATAAGAAGATGCCAACCCAAATTCTTTTCTAAGGTGGAAAACATCTTAGGGGGCATACATTTAAACCACTCTTGTAAATTATATTGTTGTTTTTTGTAACTGCTAATCTCATAAGGAAAAATATGATCTTGGTCAATGTTGGTAACAGTGTATCCCTCTAATAATTCATGCACCTCTGAATTGGTATAAGTACGGGCAATGGGACAGCCCCTCTGGGCTTCTGGTCGATCCAATCCTGCCTCAATCATAAAATCTTTCCATGAAGTAGAAGCATACAGCATTAAACGGAATACAGTACCCTTTCCCATGTACTTTTTAATCTCCGACAAAAGTTTATGAGGATCAGGCGTATGATGAATCACTCCGAAAGAGTAAATTAAATCATACTCTTCGATAGGAACCACAGAACTAATATCTTCCCCGTATACTTGATAGAAAGATCCCTCTAAATTAAAAATCTCAAACCTTTTACGGGCTAACTCCAAAGCTTTTTCTGAAAGATCTACCCCTGTATAGGTAGCTCCCGCTTCTGCGAAAGACTGTGCCGCTGTTCCGAGTCCACATCCAATCTCTAAAACTTTTTTTCCCCTCCACTCTTCAAAATTTGCAAACGGTAGAATATGAGACTCTACTTTATACTTCTTCTCAGAAACTTCTTTAAAATATCTTTTTGTTCCTATCTGTGAATTAGAGTGATTAAGATTACATGGGATATTATCCCAAAAAGAAATAACATCTTTTAAATTACTACTCATATAATTCTCCAATTTTGTGTATACAAGTACAACGGAAGTTTCTGATATTTTGTATTACAGTACACCGTGCCACCACCTTCATTGAGGTAAGATGCCCACCAGCTAAAGGTGCTGTCCCACGCAGTAATATTATGCGTACACTTTTTTATTAATTCAAAATCTAACAACTCTGAGTTACCTTCCATAAAATGGAAGTTATCTCCCCTTAAATTTTCTTTACACCATAAAAAATCACTATCACGATCTTCATTTCCTTTTCTGCTTCCCCCAGTAAAAACTAAGAAATCAGTATCTTTACCTACATCTTCTACCGCATGATTTATATATTCTAAAACCAATCTATGGTAGTCAGGGTGGGCGTAATCAAGATAGTCCCCTTGACGTATATGAATGCTAGTTGGGTTTGTATAGTTAGATAAAATACTTGTAGCTTGATCCTGAACGGATTGAGAAGCCGAAAACTCTTTTATGAAGACATTTCTATATTTATCAAAATAACTCGGGTGTTGAAAAAATCCCATAAAATTAGTCCCGTCCTCTACAGAAAAAACCCCGTCATCAAATTGATGAGGAGTTCTCTCGTAATATATGTGCGAGGGAGGAGACATTAGGGGTTCGTAGGAAAGCTGTAACTGTGGGAGAAGGCAGTTTTGTCCATGCCAAGTCCTATCGGAGAGATCTGGTAATTGTAATGGTAGTCCTCGCTCTAATGAGACGGATTTAACTACTGCATATTGGAAAAGCTGATTTCCTAATCTACCGTATTGTCCTAAATTAGTAAAGGTAATCATAGGAAGCACTCCATAAGTTTATCAAAGGAGTATTCTCGCTTCCACTCAGGATACTTGGATTCAAACTTAGACATGTCTGTAATATACCAGATATGATCCCCTACTCTATTCTTATCACTAATAGTGTAGTTTAGTTTTTTTCCGTAAGCATTCTCAAAATAGGTAATCGCTTCCAGCATTGATATATTATTTTCAAATGAACCTCCAATATTAAAGACTTCTCCATAACAATCACCATCATTATAAATTGTCTCTATACAAGATGCTATATCGTTAGAATGAATGTTATCCCTCACTTGCTTCCCCTTGTATCCGAATACAGTATACGGCTTTCCCTCTTTAACGCACTTGGAGAGGTAAGACAGAAACCCATGAAGCTCTGCTCCTTTATGCTGCCGCCCTGTCAAGCATCCACAGCGTAACACAGCACTCTTCATCCCCAAGTTCCTTCCATATTCCTGAACCATCAAATCAGCAGACAACTTACTAACTCCAAATATACTATGTGTACATTGATCCACAGAGAAATCCTCTGCTACCCCAAAAGATTTATCCTTAGCGGAGTATCGTGTCTCCTCTTCAACCAAGTTTATACGATTGGGGCCATCTCCATACACCTTGTTAGTGGATAGGTAAACGAACATAGCCTTTGGAGACATGGCACGAGTCGCTTCTAATAAATTAAGAGTTCCTCTTGCATTAATATCAAAATCTAATACAGGATCATTGTATGACCAATCGTGAGAAGGTTGGGCAGCGCAGTGGATAACTAAGTCTACTCCATCTAATAAGCTTTGCATACTATCGCTACGAATGTCCTCCCACTTGTGGGAGTAATTTGAGTACGCTTTAAGCCCGTCTAACTCGCTCCTTACGGAAGCAGAATCGCCAAAAAACTCCTTACGCATATCATTGTCAACACCAACTACCTCAAACCCTTGTCTAAGAAATCTAAGGCAGCAAGATTGACCAATAAGTCCTAAAGACCCTGTTACAACTACTTTATTCATACCTTATGATAGATCTCGTCAACATCTAACTCTGTGAGTTTCACATAATTTTTGCTAGTCAAGAACTCATTAATTCCTGGGTCCCTATAGTTATTTTCTACAGAAATACTACGGATGTCCACAGCGTCAAAATCTATAGTTTTTAATATGTCTAACTCTTTCCCCTCTACATCAAGGCTCATATAATCTATAGACTCCACATTATGCTTTTCCATAAGAAACTTTAGAGTAACACAATTCATATCTACAATATTTACATCTCCCCCCTGTTGACGTAGCTCATCAACAATTCTAAATAAATGACGAATGTGATAACCCTCTAAGAGACCACTCAAACCCTGAGCGGGACCTAAAATCTGCAAGAACTTTCTAATCTCATTCTTATCAGAGATCGCTGTGTTTTCGCATATACAGTTTCGTTCTTTAACTAAGTTATCATAAACTTCCTTCACAGGTTCAATTACAATACCTTTCCACCCCAAACGCTCAAAAAATATTGTGTTATTTTGTCTAACTGGTTCTGATGCTCCTATATCAACAAAAAAGCCTTTCTCTTGTTTGTTTAAAACTTCTTCATATATAAATTTATCTTGTCCAAATTGGCTATAGTAACTCATTTATTCCATTCTCCCACACATGCTTCCAAGGATATAAAAACTGTTCGGCCTTCTCAAAGTTGTTCCTTACAGAATTAAATTTTTGTTCATACAAATCTTTATTTAGAGTAGGTAATATACTTTCTAATTCGGATACATTAGAAAAAGTAATTATTCCCCCTGAATCAAAATTATCAAATATAGAGGGGTCTCCACAATAAACAGGTATAGTTCCAGTCCTAAAACAATCTAAAATCTTTTCAGTAAAATACCCATCAATAGAAGCATTCTCTATTTCAACAGAAAATCTATAGTCTTTAATAAAATTAAGTTTATACTCGTCCCCAGTATTCTGGTACTTACTATGATCTGTGCCCCCCTTACGAACATAATCAAATAAGTTCTCATACCTTTGAATAACCTCATGCCTCATCCTGTGTCCTGGGGCAAAAGACTTTGAAGAGGCAATTATGGTGGTGTTCTTACTCTTATCGTATATCTTATGGTCTTCTACCTTAATAAAATAAGATCCCCACGGGCAATAGCGAGAATTATCAGGGAACTGTCTAATAAAATCTTTTGTATGCGTAAAGATTAAAGCTGCCTCGTCCTTAAAGTAATGTGCTTGCTGGTAGAGATGTGGGTGGATAGAAGGAGGTTCAATAATCCAAATAATCTTCTTCTGAGCATTTACCTCGGGAAAATAGGGAAGAGCTTGATCTGTGATAACCACAAGATCATGATATTTTTTAGTAGCATCATTTAAACTAATATTTTCAAAAACTACATCACTACCAATCTTGTTGGCTTCTTTAACATATTGGCCTGTGGGGACAGTAAAATCTAAAAAAGGAATGTTCATAGTTGGGTTCTCCTTAAAATACTGCTCGGGAGATCTCCTTGACCCATACTATGCTCAAAAGCTACTGACCCCCCAGCAGGATTAAAAGGTATGTTTAGTGTACTCCGTACCTCATCTTCTAACTTCTCCCTTTCTATTACTAAATCATTAGCAGAAATATGATCAGTCCAAACATAGGATTTATATCCCCCATCGGGATCTCCTTTATAATAGTCGGGCTCTTCTAAGTAATTTAGATCTTTCTGATATAATCTAACACCAGTTCTGGGTTGAGTGTATACATAATAATCTTTCTCTTTAACAGCCTCATCAAAGTAAGGAGAACCTGGGTAAGTAGTTATAATGGTGCAATCAAAATCTTCTGGTTTGGTTTCAAGTAACCAATTCTTCGTATTCTCTATAGTTTCCTTACTTTCTCCCGCATGGCCGATGGACATGAGAGCTTTCACTTTTAATCCAGCATTCTTAGCGTACTGTACACACTTAGTGTTGGCAGCTACATCAGCATTCTTCTCTATGTTGGTCAGGATACTCTCGTCACCAGACTCAAATCCAGTTAAAAGCCATCGGAATCCTGCTGCATACATTAGGTCCGCTTGTCTCTGGGTGAATAATTCAGCCTTTACAAATCCTCTAAACATGAACTGTTCATTAACTTCTTTTTGTAAGGCAATCAACCTCTCTAAAAGAGATTCCCACTCTTTATTTACATTCAACTCATCATCATAAAACATAAAACCAGTAAATCCATAAGTATCATATAGATGACGAACTTCATCCACCACAGAATCAGATGATCGAGTACGAATTTTTCTTAAGAAAGGAGAATTTCTACCACCACAAAAGGTACACTTAAAAGGACATCCTAATTGACAAATTAAACTCGTAGCTTTAGCTCCCTCGATACTGTAATGATAAGAGTCCATATCCACTAAATGCCGTGCAGGAAGAGGAAGATCCTCTAACTCATCATTAGTAAGAAATAACCCGCCCTTGGGAACATCAGCATCCACTATACCCCTATCAGTGTCAAGAGCTTCAAAAATAGCTTTCTCCCCATCCCCAGCAACCAGAACATCGAAAGTATCTAACAACGCTCCAATATCCCGTGTGGCTCTTCCAGAAAACTTTTCTTTCTTTGCAGCAGAGTTCATAAGGGAGGGATGGGGACCTCCTAAGATAATTTTAGACTCTGGGGAAAGTTCTCGTATATTATTAGCTATCTTAAAAGCAAAAGGTACTTGGGGAGTGGTTGCTGTTAAACCAAAAGTTTTAACAAATGGATTTTTATTTATATAAGTATCCAATACTTCCTCACAATTCTCTACCCCAGCTAAATCTAGAAAATCAACAAAATATCCCCTCTCCTCTAAAGCAGAAGCTACTTTTAAAATACCTATATGAAGAAAAACTCGTTCATCCAGTAAAAAGGGAGAAGGTGGAGTAATCAAACAAATAGTTTTATTTACTGATAACATCTAAAGCCGTCCTCACTTGTTCACTTAAATTTTGTTTGTGCTCGTTATTCATGTGAGATAAATTATAAACTAAAAGAATATCTTCAATAAACTCTACTTTAGAATACCCAATTTTTTCTAATATAGGAACAAAAATAACCACATCTGCTGCTGCTGTATAAAAAGTTCCTTCCTTATCCCTAAAATTGTGATCTTCTAGCAAGTCCCACAAATGTCTTTTAAAGGTTCTTAGGTGAGAGAAGGGCCATCCATCTATAACCGCTTGGCGGGGGCTACCCATGTACTCTCGGGCTACGCATTTATCTCCTGTAGTAGAAATATAACTACCATAGGTTAACCAGCACCCTGTATCTTCGTAAACCTTAGCTACTTTGGATAGTGCATGCTCATTTATAAGCCAATCATCCCCATCCAACTGTACAATTATATCATTCACGCCTGTCTCTGAATTTTCTACTCCCTTTTTATGATTTAAAGGGACCCCTATTCTTTTATCATTTTTAATTATCTTAAATCGTTCGTCACCGCAAATAGCCTCCTCGGCCTTTTCAACTGTGGAATCCATAGAGCAATCATCTACTATAACCTGAGTAAAGTTAGTATGGGTTTGATCTTTAACTGATTGAATGCACTTGCCTATCCACTTCTCAGCGTTATAGACAGGAGTTATAACTCTAAAAGTGGGTTCCATGCTCATAACTCTAACGCCTCTTCCCAAAGCTCGTACACACTTTCTGAGGTCAAGTAATCTACATCAGCATTAGCGTCAGTAACCCCAAAATATGGAATACCTACTAAGCTGCATTCTGCTTTAATATAGTTAAATGTTTCTCTTTTTGAAGCATGAAATACTGCATCTATTTTATCATACATCTTTTGCTTATCATCCTCATGCCCCATCATCTCCACACAAGGGTGTTTATCTAATAAAGGCTGCATAGCCATATTGAAGTAAGGCTGGTCTGTGACGGTTCCGAAGACCTTTACCTTGGTTCCTATAGGATTTTGCTTTAACGCCTGTCTGACGGCAACGTCAGTCCTCTTATGGGCATCTATACTCCCTATCACGCCCACAGCATTACGAGGTGAATCAAAAACACGCCTTGATAGCTTGCTAAGGACATTAGGAATAACTACTGATGGATGATCAATACCGTGCCATTCTTTTTGGGAGTTACTCACAAAGTGTACGAAATCTATGCCTTGCAGGTTCATCTCTTTGAGAGGGAAAAGGTTTGTCTCATGGCAGCTTAAGATTATCTTCTTTGCTATAAAAGGTGCGCCATCTTCAAAGTTCATAAAGTGAATTATTACGGTGTCAGTCTCTTCAGGTTCAAAGTCTTCAGGACCTCCTGATTTACATTGATCTAAGTGCCAGCTGTGGGGACCATAAAAAGTGCAGTCATGCCCCTTCTCATTTAGCAAATTAGTTAGATTAATAAACGCTACCGTGCTCCCGCCAGGATTGCTCCATCCACTAAATATCTTTATCTTAGACATTTGCTTGCCACTCCTTGTTGTAGGTTTCCTTCTCATTTCTATCAGAGAGGAGCCCGAAGCTTTGCTCATACAACTCCAGACGGTGTTTAACTACAGTATTTATATTAAAGTATTCCTCTGTGACCTTGTGAAGGTTCTCACCCATCTCACGCACATGCTTTGGATTCTTAATACATTTAGTTAACACCTTGACCCAATCACTTTTAGTAGCGTTAGGAGGGAGTAAATATCCAGTCTCCCCATTTATGATAGTCTCATCATAACACCCCACATTAGAAGCTATAAGAGGAACTTTATATCTTCCGCACTCCGCTACTTTAATCTCAGACTTACTATCATTAAAAGCATTCATCTGGAGAGGAGCTATAGCAATATCCATGTTCGCAAACATGGTTCCATATTCGTTAGGGTTCTTAGCATAATGAATATTCCAGTTCTTAGCCCCCTTAAACCCCTTAAGTAGAATCCTCTTGTAATTCAACCATACCTCGTGCTGCCACCCAACCGCACCTTCAGGGTCAGGTAGTGGGCATCCATAGAAATCCCAAAAAACATTCTCTCTGCCCACTCTACCGTTTACAAAGTGAGGAACACCTGCGAATTCTTTAACATCCTCCTCGTGATGAATACCTCCTGCCCATCCTACCCTAAGAAGCTTCTTTCTTAAGGAGCGTGTCTTTGGAGCATTCCAGCAAGGGAGGTTATAATCAATAGAATTTTTAACGACTGCGAGAACCCCTCCACACATTTTTCTAATTCTATCAGCAAACTTTCTTTGTGTCACTGTTACAAGATCGGAGTTAGCATAGATAAACTTAGTAACCTCACCAAGCTTCCTATCCTTATAAACCCCATGTAACCTATGTCCCTTATACAAGTCTGTTAAAAGGTCATCCGTGTCGTAATGAACAAACTTACCAAACTCCTTGCCTTTGCCCACTACTCTAGCGGTGTACTGTCCCCCAAAGTTAGATATGTTTTGAGTCCATACAATATCAGCCCACTCAAACTCAGACCAGTCATGATCCTCGTCGGATGGCATCTTACCTGTTTCAGTATCTAACCCAAGAGGATTCAGGTTAAACTTAATCTCAACCTGATCGGGATAAAGCTCCGCTAACTTTTGAGCGGGTAGTATCAGCCTATAATAGGCACATCCCCCCTCATTTGCAGGTACTACTAAAATCTTAAGCTTACTTTTTTTCTGGTCTTCCATCATGTCTTTCTTTAAAAAAAGGGGAGTGAGAGACACTGAGTATCCCTCACCCCCAGAACCCTAGAAAGTATTACTAGTTCCTATCTTCAATGACAGGTTGAGTTGGTGGAACTATATAGTACCCTTCGGGTATTCCTACCTTTTTATCAGTCAGCACCCACTGACCGTCTACCTTAACATAAACCCTACCTTCAACGTCTGGTCCAATCCTTGCGATTGATCCCGACTCCACGAATACCGCTCTCGTAGTCCCGCACCCTATCATGCAAAGACTTGCTGAGAATAGGATCAACAGCATCAGCCTTCTTCCCCGTGTCAGGAGCTTCGATTTGAGCGACGACAGTAGGTATGATAGCTTTAAATAGAGATGAGATAAGATCAATGAGCCACGCCACATTCTAATCCTCGCTGCTGTCTGCTATAGCAGGTCCAACATTAAACCAAGTCCAAGGCAAGACAATATTAAAGTCTGCCCATGACCATTCATGTGTATGGAGATCCCCTAAAAAGGGCATATTAAACTGGGGAGCTGCGTCTCCAGGAATAATATCTACAACCATATCATCTACGGCTTCTACAACCACAATGGGTCCAATACCTGCACACGCTCCAAGACTGAGCATAGTAAACATAAGACTAACAATCAAAAACTTCTTCATTTCTTATCTCCTTGAACTATTCGAGCCACGAGACCTTGAAGCTTGGGCATACCCCAACTCACCAAAAGCTTATACGCTGGTCCCTTTGCCATTGCAAGGGCGTTACTAATAGCAAGCTGCTTTGCTTCTTCTCGTTCTTCTTCAGTGAGCTTACCATCTGCGGCTGCTCTTTTACGGAAAGCTACAAACTCGTCACCAGTCTGGGCAATCCCATCCCGAAGAGCGTCGATAGCCTCATTCTCAATTCCTTGTTTTCGTAACCAATTATATACATGTCCGATAAGCCATGTTAGGGCTAGTCCTACTAAACCCCAAACCGTCTCACTCATCGCTACATTTTCGATTAATGCTCCCCAGTCCATTTATTAACTCCTAATTACTTTTCATCTTCTGAATATAGTCATCATCAGCAACATTTTCTGTGGGTTGCGGAGTAGAACTACTTCCTTCATATGAGGGGACAACGCTTTGTGCGAAAGTCTTAACAACCTCATACTCTTCCAACTTAACTAAACCGTGAATATCGTGGAGGGAATCCATCCATGATGCAATTTCTGCCCGACTACCTGCTTCTGAAGCTTTGGGTCGAGGTTGGGACTGATCATACTTAGGCCACTGACCTTCCATAATTTTTACAATCTTAAAATCATGTCCTGATTCCAAGTCAGTAATGTCCCCAAAATCTTCATCCAACATTGCAGCAATAACCTTTTTGAAAAGGATCACCCCAATAGATAGAATCTTAACATCTCCCGTTTCTCGATCTACAACATTAAGGTAGTACCGAGATCGAGGTTTAATCTGCCTAGCGAGATCCTCATCCTTATTAGGCTCCTTCCAAAGAGAGTAATAAGTATCGCAGAGAGGACACGGTTCCCCGTGAATCTTTCGGCAATGTACGTTCTTTACTTGTCCGTCCCCAGTAGGGATTCGATGAATACTTGTTTCTGCGTAGAACATAGTGTCCTCATCCTTACCAGGAAGGATTCGCACTGCATTAGTTCCATCTTGAATCCGCAAGAACTTATCCAAAAAATCAGTATTTGCATTCCCAGAACCTTTGTTACTAAGTTCACTGTGTTTTGCTCGAAGAGCGTCCAAATCAATAGCCATGTTAAAACTCCTTATAGTTAGTAGGGCCAGTTACCGTATTATAGTCTATACAATCAGTTTTTTTTGGAGGAACTTTGTTTAATAAAAAGAAGTTCTTCACTAGGTTCAGTAATCCAAGCAGGATCTACATCGTGTAGATCAATGGTATCATATCCCATATTTTTAATTTTTTCTATAGCCGCTAAGGTATCCTCCATAGAGTATTCATCACAACAGCGATGATGGAAAGAAACTGCTACTTGAGCAATATCTAAAGTATTGAGAGAATTGATAATATCGTATTCAAAACCCTCAATATTCATTTTTAAAACATCAAAACCCCCATAGAGTTTAACAAGGGTTTCCACGGAAACCGCTTCTACTTCTTTGTAGGTCTCTTTATCAAATTGCTTGAAATCATCATGAGTGGTATGAGCCGCCATTTCAAAATCTTGGTTTTTTTCATATCTGATCTTAATAATGCCATCTTCCCCACATACTGCCTTTGCCATAAAGCTAAAATTGGGGAAAAGAGACCCTAATTTCCATGCAGTATAACAGGAGGGGACACTGGGATCGCATCCTACCACTTTATGCCCAGCACTTAACATACCTGCCTCAAAGCCTACCTGAGTAATCCACGAAAGACCTAAGGATAGAACCCTTGCTTTCGTTGGCAGCATGTCTAAGCATAGGTACTTAGGATCACTACTTTTATCTTCAGCACTGCCCCCGACTAGATGTAAGTTATATTTATTTTCTACTTCTTGCATTTTATAAAATTTCTATATTATCTGTACAAATTTGTTTCGGATCTGCGGTTAGACGAGAGCTGTACGAGCATGTCCTTCTTGTGGTCCAAAGAGGACACCAAGCCCTTGAGCAGGGTGTACTTAAAAGACGCATCATTGACGCAGGAGGCTAACGTGGAGAACTCCTCTGAGGACTCAACAAAATCATCTAGATCTTTAGCGGTCTGCTTAGTGGACGAAGTTGATTTTCTCTCCTTTCTCGTTTGAGCTACATATTTTGTTAATTCCAAATTAGCATCATCAAGTCTCTTTTTTGCTACAGACAAAAGACCTTGATAATACGAGTATATTGAAGATTGACGAGTAATCTCATCATCAATCTCATGTTTACTAAATTTTGTAATTTCGTCTGCGATGTCCACATAGTTTTCCCATGTAAGATCATCAAGTGCTTCTAACAAGTGTAATGATTTACTCATCATAATTCTCCTCAAAAAGTAAATACCAAAGCTTAGGATTTTCGTTTTTAAACATCAAAAAACTCCTACATACTGCTTCGGTTATAAATTCGTTATCCGATACCACTGAGCCATTCTCTTCCGAACCTCCCAGTCCAAAAGTTTCCATAAGTACATGACAAACCTCATGTATTATAGAGTGTATGGTGGTCCTTTCATCCATTGATTCTTCTAACAATATTTCATGATTGTTAAAATCTGTGACCCCATAACATTTATCCCCCTCTTCTTTTAAGTTTTTCTTAATCTTAAAAGTAAACTTTGCCCAGCCCACATCAAAGCCTTTGGGGAGATTTTTAAGAACTCTATTCACCCTCTACCTCAATATCCTCCCCCTCTGCCATTCTCAATATATTATAATCTATAGTCATAGGCACGGTAAAGCGCGGTCTGCCGTTTCTAGATTTTACAACATACGCTCTCATTCTTCCTTCGTCAAATTCCTGCTCACTTTGGTTCAAAGATACCGCAAAGTCGCAAGTTCTAATTTTACCATAGGAGTCCCCTAGCTCCGCATCTGTAATAATCTTAACAGCACGACCTTGCCTGTTGGTCTGGGTTGCTGTCCACAATAGTACGTTTGTCTCCATCGCTAACCCTCTAAGCTCCTCCGCAATTCTCTGCTGTGCTTGATACTCATGTTGATTCTCTCGTACAGGTCTCAGAAGCTCTAAGTAATCAACAATGATTACATCAGGAGTAAAATCTTCATAGTTATGGAGCTGTACCATCAAGGCTCTTAAAGAGTTTACGTTCGCTGTTCCAGTAGGAAACTCTTTAATAACAAGCTTACTATCAGGAAAATTGTTTTGGAAAATACTTAGGCGTTCTCCAACTTTTAGCTGCGAGGATGCATTCTTAAGTTGGCCTTGTGGTATTAAGGTAGCCACCGAATCGAATCGTTGGGCGATCTTGTCTTCAGACATCTCTAACGACACATAAAGAACCTTACGCCCCTCCATCATACTTTGGATAGCCTGATTCACTAACCAAAGGGATTTACCAACTCCAGGAGGTGCTATAACCATAGCCAGTTCCTTATTTCCCAAACCCCCCTCCAAAGAGCGGTTAAGAGCGGGTAACAAAGTCTTATATTTATCCTGCTCCTCTGAATTGTAGGTTCTGTCCCACCTTTCTCCAAAATCGGAGAAATACGTCTGACCTACATCCACACTCCTACTAACCGTCAAGGCTTTTCTAACAAGCTGCTCGGTTTCTTCCATCCTATCTTCTTTAATAAGAATCAAAGACTCTTTAATTGCCTCCTTCATAGCCTCACGCTTGGCAAAAGTCTCAATTAAATCTAAATAGTATTCCTGTCCGTCTAATGCAGACGTATCAAGTTTATTAATGTACTGAAGTTCGTCAGTATAATCATGTAGGGACTCCCTCTCAGCTTTGGTTTCCCTGATTTCTTGTTCAATGAAATCATCAGTAGGTAATTTCTTATACTTCTCGTAATAATCCCGCACCACAGAAAAGATTCTTCCGTGTACTGGAAACTCAAAGTAACTTGGTTGTACTAAATTAACAATTTGCAGGTAAAAATCTTTATCTGATTTGAGGAGATACAAAACTCCTCTTTGAATATTTTCGCTAAATTGATACATGTCGTCCTCTATTTATTGTGGTTTGTATTTTTTGTGTGGGTCAATCCCTGCCTTATCATAGTGATTGGCCGAGAGTTTTCGGGAAGCATCTAATTTATCAGCAAGTTCTCCTTCAGTTAGCCGTCTACCACCATTATCCTTGATCCATTGATCAGAGGGGGTGTACTTCGCATAAGCTTTCCATCCATTATCCATTCTCTCCTTACTCTCTTCTTGAAGTTTAGCATTAATCTCATCCGACCCCCCAGTTTTCTGCACCCCTACAGCGCAAGTCCAACCCGCACCTTTAAAATGTACAGCAGGGGCACCTCCACCCCAATATCTCTCTGATAGCTTCTTGCACTCAGGACATTTAGTCTTTTTGGGGTTTGTTCCTATAGAGTAGTCTCTTTCCCAATAAATATTACAATCATCACAAACCCATTCGTATACTGCCATGTTTAATCCTCTTTAATTCTTATCATGCTCCACACTCCCCACCTGCAAGAGAACAGGCTTCTCCTGTTTCGGTCCCTTGCTCCCTCTCGCCACTCTCTCCCATATATTTAGTTATATTCTCGTCCGAAAGAGTAATTGCTTCTAAAGGCTCATTACCTTTTGACCCCGCTCGATACACAGTTAGCCCCTTTAAGTAGGGTGCATAATCTAGTGCTGTTTGGGAGAAATCCTTAGGAGTAGCAGTTGAGGGTAGATTTATAGTTTTCGATATGCAGGAATCAATATATTTCTGAATGGTAGCCTGAACTCTGATGTGATCCTCTGGGGTAATATCATACGCCCCCACAAAGTTTTCAATGCTCTTATTATTCTTATAGTATTCCTCAAAAAGGGGATCAACTACAAGCTTTTGCTTCCAAATATTATTTTGTCGGTATCTACGGTGGTACATTGCGGAGAAAATAGGCTCAATGCCTGAACTAACCCCATGAAGCATTGAGATAGTTCCACAAGGAGGAATAGTAAGCATCACAGCGTTACGAATCCCATATCTCTTAATTAACATTCGGATTCTAGCAGGTAAAGTTTTTGCAAAATCCTCACTAAGGTACTTCTTGTAATCAAACTCTGGGAACGGACTTTTGTCCCTCGCCAGATAAATTGACATCTTGTAAGACTCGTCCCTAATCGTAGTAAATAGCCTATCCAAAAACTCTAAACACTTCTCACTCCCATACTTAATCCCAAGTTTGATTAGCATGTAGTGCATACCTATTACCCCTAGTCCAATCCTGCGGGAACGGTTTGCCACAGTCTTACACTCCTCAGTGGGGAACGCATTAATAGTAAGAACATTATCTAGAAATCTAACACCCGTACGAACCGCTTTAGCTAATCTCTTCCAATCCACATTACTACCATCCTCCAAGACCATATTGTTTAGGTTAATATTACCCAGACAACAGTTACCGTAAGAAGGTAGTGAGATTTCCCCACAAGGATTAGTGGAATCTAGCCTCTCAAAATAAGAAACATTGGTATATTTATTAGCAAAATCAATATTAAAAATTCCAGGATCACCAGACTCAACAGAATTCTTCCAGATAAGATCCCAAAGTTCTTTTGCCTTCATATCATTCAGCCTAATAACCTCAAAAGTATCTCTCCAATCTTCCCTGTGGAAGTTCTCCGCTCTAACCCTAACATCTTCTTCATCAAGACCGATGACCCTTACTACTTCTGAGTCGTCCACATCCCCCTTCTTACACCGAAGAAGGTCATACATGTGGTATTCTTTGTTATTAAACGAAAAAAACCAGTCCTCATTTAGTTCAACTGCTTCGAGAAATCTGTCCGTTATGGCTACAGAGATATTAAAGTTATTTAGCTGGCCTTGGTCCAACTTAACAGAAAGAAACTCAAGAAGGTCAGGGTGGGTGATATTGAGGATCCCCATGAGGGCAGTCCTGCGGTTCTTACCCGCTCGTACATGCTCTCCCACCTCATTGATCATCTTCAGGACCGAAACGGCTCCTGGGGCTGAATTAGCCACACTACCTATGTGATCGCCTTTGGGACGGAGCTTGGACACGTTAAACCCAACTCCACCACCAGCACAGGAAATCTTATACATATCCTGTACGGTTCTCCCTATGGAGTCCACACTATCTTCTGGGATAATTACATAGCAGTTAAGTAGGTTGTGATGTCCACTATTTCTACCTGCTCCAAAGATAATTCTGCCTCCAGGAATAAAATCCCCAGACCCCACTACATCGTAAACAGCTTTTTCTACTTTTTCCTTGTCTTCATCCCTCTCAGCAGAAGAAACGGTTTTAGAAATAACCTTAGCTCTTTCTGCCCATTTTGTCTCTCCAGGATATGCATATCGTGATTCAAAGATTTCTTGACCAAGAGTGGTCAACGATGTAATTGCCATTTATTTATTCCTTTATGTACGAAATACCTTTGTCTTTTATGATAGACAATCGGGGCGAAGAATCGAGAAGAGTCTTCAAATATTTATTATGAGTTATAACGAAGATAGTCTTGGTCTTCTTAAGTTCCATCAATAGTTGATGAAGACCTTGTATGCCTTCTTCATCAATATTTTCAGCCACTTCGTCGAAGAAGATTAAATCAACATGAGACTTGTCCGTTAGAAGAAGTAAGTCTTTTAGCCCAAGCATGATTGCCAAGTTTACCTTACGTTTCTCACCACCAGACAGAGATATATACTGAATCAATCTTCCATCGGTCTCTATTTTTTCGTTTAATTCTCTATCAAATTCTACAAAATACTTAGAGTTTGTTAAGTATGATAAGTAAAAATTACACCTATCATTAAAATGCTCTAATATATTATTAATAATATGTTTTATAATCCCCTGCTCGGAGAACGCTTTCTCCCAGAAGCGCATAACCTCATACCAAATCTTATTAAAGTCCTGCTCCTTCCTTGCCTCTTCAATTGAATCTGATAGTTCCTTTTTTATGTCTTCGTAGTTTGTCTCATCCCTGCACAAGTTCTTATACTCTAAAATAGAAGAGAACTCTTTTGAAGATACTTCAGGACGCTTTAAATTACTCAGCAGAGAATTAAGCTCGTCATTGTAACTGTCTCTATCCTCCTTCATAAGAGTTAGATTTCTAATTCCCCTATCTTTATCGAATGAAATAACCACAGTCTGTCCACACTCACCGCACGGCTCTTCTTTCCCAAAACTCTCAAGCTTATTAGAAAGCTTATTTATCTTATTAGAAAGAGCAGCCACCTCCCCCTTAATATCCCTAATCTTTATGTTGTTTTGGGAAAAGGTATTCTCCTCTTCTAAAATATCATCTAAAGACAGAGACAGTATGTGGTCATTATAAGACTTAAATTCTTTTTTTGCTTCTTCTACCTTATCAATTTTTTTATTAAGGATATCTATATTCTTACTGTTCTCTGTTATTACCGCTTCTTTTTCTTTTATACCTTGATAGAAGGCTGATTTATTAGAGCGTATCTTATCCCGCATCAAGAAAATATCATCAAGATTTAGAAAGGTTCTGATGATTGTCCTCTTATCGTCCGCTGAAGAGTCTAAGAAGTTAACATCATTAGATTGCCCAAAAAACATGGAGGCTAATAAGACTTTGTGATTAATATTTAGAAATGAATTAATGTCTGCCTGTGTAGCTATTACAGAATCTTTGGTCCTGTTTTCTTTACCTACAAGGAACTCAAGCTTAGTTGGTTTCTTTTGTCGGGTAATCACTATGTCTTCATCGTTGTGCGTTATATGCACCTCTACCCTACACTTCTTCTTAGCCTGATTATTAACAAGGCTACTCTCCGTGCTTTTTCTAATAGTCTTACCCGTTAGCCCAAAGAACAACGCCTCAATTAGGGCACTCTTCCCTGAACCATTTGAGCCACCCGTATCATTATTCTTACCCTTTATTAAGGTAAGGTTACTATAGTTTGAGAAGTCTAAAGAAACCTCTTTAAACGAATAAAAATTTTGTGCCCTTACTTTTTCAATTTTCATCCTTCAATAACCTATACCCCTCCATCAAAACTTCAGTAGAAATTGTAGAATTAGCGGCCTCTACATAGTCTGATATGATTATATCATTTAAAGAAAACAAATCCCTGTCGGGATCGTATGACGAGATGTCCTCTTCGTTGAACACAGGTGAGTACTTTATATCCACATACTTAGCCTTTAACTTATCATAAGGTATGGGACAATGATCTGAGTCTACCAGAATCCTAAGAAAGGTAAAGTAGTTAGGGTCATTGATAGCCTCTAAATTTCTCTCAAGATCATGAACTGGGTACAGGAGATGTCTTGGCCCTGAGTCCACCAACTTATACTCTACGCTGCCATCATCTAAAATAGCATAGAAGTTATCCTTAAAACACTCTCCGTAATTAGTAGTGTAGGGTGTTCCCAAGCAAACTACCTTTGAATGAGGCTCCCGTAATCCTCCTCGTCGCTCACAAAAACCATGAATATGGCCCAAATAAGTAGTAGAGTTAAAATTAGAAAGAGTAAGGCTAAAGTCAGCATCACCAGCGGAATTAAGACAACCGATATAACCAAAATGGCCGAATACCGTATAGCCCGAAGGAACCATTTCCAAGGCATCAATAATAGTTTTTTCATTTTCATAATGAGGTATAAATACCCTTCTGTTCTCGTCATCAACGTAAGTATGTTCAATTATCTTCACACCTTCGTCTTCAAAAAGACTTAATGCAGTTATACCATCGTCTGCTTTGGTCTCGCTATCATGATTTCCTCTAATCACATAGATATTTTTAGAGTCAGACATACCATCTAAGATAGCCTTAAAGGTTAGAAGCTCTTTTGGAGAGGGCTTCCTGTACATGAAGACATCACCCATTATAATAACGTCATCTGGAGTCTCTTTTGAATATATTCCAGAAATACATTTGAGCTGTGCGTCTAGTAGTCCCCCTATTCTGGAGTTAAGATGAAGATCCGTTATAACAAGTGTTCGCAAAGCGCACCCCAGCTCTCAGGAAACAAAGAGAATAATATATTACTAATAGCCTCCGCATACTCTCTCGTCTCTAGTTGTGTATGAGAATCAATTCTAAGCTTGTATAAATGAAACCATGCCAAGAGAGTCCCAGTCCAAACAATCGTCGTGTACATAGACTGTGGCAGAACCATACGGGCCATCTCAGGAGCAACATCCATTTTCAGCAAATTATTATACTGATCTATGCAAGAATTACAAAAAGATTTATATTCAATATCTTTTTCGGGTATTAGACCATCGCCACTACCTTGTTTTATGGAATCTTTTGGCTTAGATCTCCATGTCTCAGGGGTATAGAATGTAGGTTTTTGAGTAATATACCTCCTACTTACTTCAGACATAGACATTCCAACCTGATGCTTCCCTAATTGTCTTAATACAAATATAGGAACTTTAAGCCTGAGGGTTACTGAAGGGTGTCTAAAGGGGAGTAAGTGTTTATTCTTTGCCAAATAATTTATAAGACCCACATCCCTCTTTGAATTAAATACATCGTGATGATTACTAAAGGATGCCCTTGCTGCATTAACCACAAGAAGATCATCTCCCCCGTGAGACAGGTAATGGGTCCAGCCCTTATCCAAACAAGAAATTTTCATTTACTATCCATATATTTCATTACATCCCCTATGTTCTGGGGTACTCCCTCTTTATTAAAGTCTACCTCGACCCCATCCCCAAAAGAAAAGCCAACCTCTGCATCAATTTTTAGAGGTACATCAAAATTAATGTTAAAAGTATCCTTGATAAAAGGGTAGTTAACCATCTCATCATAAATAATTTCTAAACAATCGGACAAACTATCTTTGTGACAAATAACCTCTAAACTATCGTGAACCGTAGCTACGAGATGAGCATTTATATTCTCTTCGTTAAACCGTCTATAGGTGCCTAGAAGCCCACATAAAAGAATATCAGAGGCAGTAGATTGGATAGTAAAATTAAGACCTTGACGTAGGGATCTGTTCTGTACTGAAAAATCTTTTGATCTAATGTCAGGTAGGTTCCTTCTCCTATGAAATATGGTATAGGCATACTCATTTGTTTTGATAAAATTATTAACGAAATCCATGTAAGAAAAGATCCCAGGATATACGTTCTTAAAGTTATTAATAATTTTCTTAGCTCTAGATAAGGATATGCCCGTTACCTCTGCCAAATTAAAAGCACCACCCCCGTAGACAATAAGGAAGGATACAGTTTTTGCAATTTGTCTCTCATCTTTAGTAATATTCTCTTTGTTAAATAGGAGTTTGGCAGTATATGTGTGCAGATCTACGCCCTCATTAAAAGCTTTCTGCATGTTACCTTCTTTGGCAATGTGGGCTAGAACACGAAGCTCCATAGCAGAGTAATCCACAGTAACAAAGCAATGGTCCTTGGGACATGTGAACAGGCTTCTAATGTTATTGTCTTTATCTCTGGGTAACGTATGAAAAGACACCCCCATAGGCTTCTGAGCAGTGTAGGCAGCGCATGACAAGCGACCTGTGGATGTTCCATCAAACCTGTAGTCCACATACACTCTTGGCGTTTCGTTGTACTCAATAGCCTTCTTCGTACCTACCACATAAGTCTTCTCTAACTTTTGCGATTTACGGAGGGATAGTAACCCCTTCAAAAACCCTTGAAGATTCCTAAGTTCCCCCGTACTCTTCTCCTTCAACACTGATAAGCTTATCTTCTTACCTTCATCCCTGTAGTTCCATTTACCCACGGCTTTCTAGCTCCTCTTCTACTTGGGACAATAATAATTTAAGAGTGGGTGCGGACACAGAAGGCTTACCCTTCGGAGTTCTATCAGGGGGGTACACCTCAAAAGACCCCTCCCTTGTGTATAGTATATCAATAAGATCTTTATTAGATGCCATATTATCGGACGTACTAACTTGGTCAAAGGTATAAAGGTTATCCTCCTCTTCTATATTTGAAGAGGATAGTTGCCTTGCCACAGATCCTAACCTGCCCTCGCTTACATGCATCCCATTAAACTCCATCTCAGAAAACGGAGTCAGTGCTGGCATTATTAATTCGGACGTAATCTTACCCATCCCTAGGTCCTTAATCTTATCTTCAATAAGATTAAAAAGTTTCAAAGTAAAGTAAGTATCCATAGCGTTACCTTCGCAACAATCAGAGAGTGACATCTCCGACCATTTGAAAGTTTTCGGGTTACTTATAGTAAGCATTAAAGGTTTTCCAATTCATTCGAGAAATAAAGCTTAACCAAGTCCATCAAGGACTTTGGTGCCGTCTCATTGATAAAGTGGTGCATAATCTTAGTGTCCCACACACACTCTACATTTATCCCATGATTCAGCAAAAACTTAAGATCAAACTTGGCGTTGTGGAATACTTTTTTATTATAGGGGTTCTCTAAAATTATTTTAACCCACTTCCGCATTGTTTTAGAATCTTCCTCGCCCTCCTTGAAGGGACTGTCCTTGTGATCCCAAGGGATTACCCAAGTACCATCCTCAGAGGATATGGATATGCTCATTATCTTATCTCGAAGAAAATTAAGACCTGTAGTTTCTAAGTCCACGGCCAAAGTTTCCTTACACTGTTTAAGCTTCTCTCCCAAGGAGACTACTTCTTCAGGAGTTGTAAGTACCTCATAAGAGAAATCACCTGAACCTGTGTTGCCTAGAATATACTTATCATACGCATTTTTAATATCCGTCTCAAACAAATATGAGTGTCTGGGTTCTTTTATCACAGCGTATGGGTGAAAGATGGGGACAACGGTACACTCATGCCCAGAATTGGTGGAGTATGGGAAAGAGCTACCTCGCTTACTTGTTATTCCACTTTTCTTAATGAGCATTTTCATTGACAAATTCCCACAAGTAAAAACTAACTTGGGTTTAACCTTATCAATAGTAGCGTCTAAATGCTCACGACACAACTTCATGTTTACTGGTGTCATATCGCCCTCTTTGACGGAGGGACATTTAACAGATGCAGCAAACTGAGCGTCTTCTGGGTAGTGCTTTAGAAGTAGATTCATTTCCTTTTTAGAAAAGGGTATAAGCTTCCCAAACTTATACTTCAGGGAATCAGATAGAAATAGGACTGGTCCTTCTCTAAGTTTTTCGTAATCTAAGTAAGAATGTTCAGGCTTGCTTTCCTTTAGGATGGAACATCCTTCACAAAGAGAATTGGAGCAGGAGGGATTTAAGCCGCTATACAGGTTTTCTAGTTCTTGCATTAGTCTATTATAAGTTATGGTTAAGAAGGTTTATTACATAGATAACGACAGGTTTGAAGAAATCATTCCCCTCTATCTTCAAAATACTAAAGAGTATGAAGATGAGTTAATGGAACTTTTCGATCTACTCATCACTAATATTATAGAGAGCTTTAAGTTTAATATAAATAAAGAAGATGCAAAGCAAGAATGTTTTTTGCTGATCTTGAAGACCTTGAAAAATTTCCAACCCTCCAAAGGCAGCGCGTTTAATTACTTCACAACCGTTATCGTAAATAACCTAAAGCTTCTGTACACTAAAAACAAAAAGTACGAAAAAAAGATAAGTGACTATCAAGAGCTAAAAGGTTCTCACAAACCAAGCTCTTGATACACGCAGGATAAATAATCCTCCGACTCAATCCCTGATCTTTTAAACTGCACCAAGTGAGGCACTTGGGTTGTCTTAAAAATAACAAATGCATGAGGCATTTTAAAGCTATCCACAATATAAAGGGGAACGCTCTTTTCGGAGGGGGTACTATTTTTAATTGCCTTGAGAAGAGTTTTAGATCCTTCGTCCCAAGTAGATAAAAACAAGATACCCAACCGCTGCCTATGCTTCCTCTGTTTTCTTAAGATCTTATTGAGTTCATTCTCTGTCTTAAGAAAAATTGGAGTAAAGTTCATTACTCTACAATCTCAATGTTTTCTTTCGCGGCCTCTTCGTCCACCCCAATAAGCTTACCTTCTTCGTCGAAGTTAAACCCTGAGGCTTCGTAGTCATCCCTGTTCTCCTCCATATGCTGGACGAGATTTGAGGTTAGCTGCTCTTCTAAGGCTCGAATCCCATTAAAAAATATAGACCTCACGAACTCATTCATACCGAGGTCAGTGGGTTTTACCGTGTTGGCGAAGTTGCGAAAGGCTTCTGCTTCTTCTTGGTTTAATTTTAACTGAAATTTCATCCTGTTCTTACTCCTATACTCTGTTTTTATGTTCCAACCTTCGGGACGGAACTCATAATTTAAGGTCTGTGGTTTTTCCATTTGTCTATTATAGCTCAGGAGACGAAAAAAAATGAAGGATAATTACGATTTAACTAATCTTCGCAAGAAGCCAAAAAGAAAGAACAGCCGTACCAAAGGCAGCACCTTCGAGAGGCAGATAGCGAAGACATTCAATGATAGATTCAAGACCAAGGAATTTTCAAGAAGTCCTGGATCTGGGGCTTTTGCCACAACCCACTCACTACCTGAATACTTAAAAATATATGGTGATCTAATAACACCTAAGAACTTTAAATACTGCATTGAATGTAAAAAAGGATACAATAATATAAACCTTTATAGCTTATACAATTATAGTTCAGACATCTGGAAATTTATAGAACAATGTGAGAAAGATTCTAAGAAATGTGACAAAATACCGATGGTGATTTTTAAGCAAGACAGGCAACCAACGCTAGCTATCGTACCCCAAGAGGTGATATTCACTGAGGCAGAAAAGTACATAGAAATACACAAAAATAAAACATATAAAGTTTATTTATTTGAAGAAATTCTAAAAGATTGGGACTCTATGTGGTTTTATCCATGAGTTTCTCTAAGAGGATTTGTTGTCCTCGTAAGAAAGCAATCAGCAAGCTTTCTTCCTTAGGTTCTCCCCACTTCTTTCCCAGCGCTTTAGCAGCTGCCCTAACTTGATAAAGGTCTTTATCTTTCTCTTCCTGAGACAGTTCAGCGTAAGGTACAAACAATTCAGGGTTCTTCTTTTTCTTCCTCCTGTTTCTCTTCATCCAAGCCTCATGAACAGCTTCAGCAGCCTCCTCCTCGGTTCCTGCGACTTCGACGCTGTCCACAGCCGCTTTTGCAGCATTTGTGTTTTCCTTTTGAGCATCCTTGGGCAGATCCTTAAAATTAGTATTTAAAATATCTACCTGTGGACCCTCATCTCCCCAGCCGTCCTCGGGTTCATTTTCCTTAGCCCATTTCTTATCTGTAGTTGGTTTGAAACGGTCCTCATCATTGGGATTTTCTTCTCTAAACTTCTCTGCCCATTTTTCATGAAAAGATGGACCCAGAGTTTTAATAGCCTCCTCCCTCGCTTTCTTAGCTTTCCTATCCGCTGCCGCTTTTTCCTTCAACTGTTCTGGAGTCAATTCCCTCACTTTCTTCAGTTCAGCTGCCGCTGCGTCCCTCTCTGCCTCCGCTTTCTTCACTCGCTCCTCCTTAGCGGCCTCCGCCCTTTCCACCCGCTTTTTCTCAGTGGCCTTCGCCCTATCCGCTACTGCCCTATACTTAACTGCCTTAGCCTCAGCTGCCTTAACTGCCTCCTCAGCCTTAGTCGCTGCTGCCCTAGCCATCTCCGCTGCATTCTTCGCTACCTCTTTATTCTTTTTAGTTGCTTGCTTTGCCTCAGTTTCCGCATTCGTAGCCCTAGTCCTAGCTGCCGTCCTTGCCTTCTTTGCCTTCTTTACCTCCTCTTCAGCTCTCGTAGCCTTAGCTGCCTCCTTATCTGCCTTAGCTGCCTCTGTCTCAACCCTAGCTTCCTCTTTCTTCACTTTCTCCTCCGCTTTCTTATTCTTCGAAAAGGCAGCTCTTAGGGGTTCCCTATCCTCTTTCTCCTGCGCCACAAGCTCCTTTCTCCTCGCCGCTTCCTCCTTCGCTCTCTTCTCCAGATCAGCGTACTTCTTTGTAAATTCGGCAGGAGTAAGATTCTTCTTATCCTCTTTCTTTTGCGCTTCCGCCCTTTTCTTAGCTTCTCCCTGTCTCCCCTCTTCGGCGGTATCTCTATCAGAAATTAGTTTGTATAGAGTTTCTGAAGAACCAGTCTGGACTTTAGTGTTACCACGATCCCTCTTTATCAATGCTCTTTGGTCATCCCCCTGATTCACATAAATAGCGCTTCCTCCTTGGTGTACAAATGTTGCTGTTTGAACATTGCGTATAACTTCTGCATTTCTAGCTCCCGCATAGTGTCTGTTGTGCGTCAAGTCTCTTTTTTCATTAATAACATCCTGATGTGCCAGTGCCCCTAGTGCATACATTACTTGGGCATAGCTTTTAGCATCACCAGTAAGAGTACCGTCTTGGCTGTTCCTCTCCTTGCTTGCCATAAGTACTTGTTTCACACCGCTGTCACGAATGGCGGTCCTGATCTTTTCTAAGTGCTCTGCATCGGATTCTATTGTCGCGGGAGGAATTGGGTCTTCTCCTTTTAACGCTCTAATAGCCCCTGCTCTTCGTTCCTGGTGTTCGTTAAGACTCGACCCCGCCCCCTCACGCTTCAACCGCTCTTTCTTCGCGCCTGAAATTGCATCCTCCCACAGGTCAATTGTCGCTAACCCTGCTTCAATCATCTGCCCGTCAGGACCCTTTGCCAGTGTTCCAGGTGTTAAAGTCTCTATCAAGGGCTTCGTAGATTTAATTATCTTTTTGTAAATTTTACACGCTCCCGAAAAAGCTTCTTTCCCAAGCGATTCCCCACTATCAGCACATTCACCAAATAGCTTTTTAATATTATCTATATGTTCAGTCTCCGTCTCACTCAGAGTACCAACATACTCTTTATCCTCATCGCGACATATATATTCCATTACCGCAGGTAATTTTGTGGACCCAATGTCCCCCATTGTGCTGGATTGAACTCTCTCTCCTTGCGCGGGAGAATGAACCTTAGGCTCCCTAGAAATAGCAAAAGCAGTTGCATTTTCACCACAATCAGCACCATATCCTTGCAAAGTTTCATTATCTATCTCTCTGATAAGGTTGTCATCAATATACTTATCTAAGTATGTATCGGGACCCGTGAACCCATCGTCATCCTCTGATGGATACTTCCCGCACTCTTTCCTTAGAAAATCTGTTTGCTCATCATTCATTAACCCTTTAGCATACTCTCTAAGTTTTATCCTTTTTTCCTCTCCTACGCCTTCCTCTTTAACATCTCCCTCCACACAATAAATATCTAACAAGTCCTGTTTAGCCCCCAACACATTAGATGCCCCTAGTTGGCCCTGTCCCGCCCCTATTGTAAAATCAGGGGGCATACCCGTAGGCGCAATGCCTTCGGCAAAGTGTCTATTACCTATAATAACAGCGAGAATGGCTTTTAATCTATCAGCATTTACTGGATTACCGTTATCATCTGTTTTTATCTTCCCGTCATCACCAATACCCGCAGCCTTTTTAAGAAATGCTTCAGCATCTTCGGGCTTTGCTCCTTCGGCCACCAAACGCTCCATTAAAAAGTTATAAATTGCAACGGCCTGTATTTCCCCTTCTTGTGTAAGGATAGCAGAATCCATAGCTAAATAGCCAACAGCAAGAGACCTAAGAAGGGCATCAGCAGACCATAGCCCCGATTCCCAGTCTTCCAAAACCCCGTCACCAAATTCATCAAGACAACCCCAATCCTCCTTCTCCGCCGCACCCTCTATACAATCATCAAGTCTACGAGAATAAGTATCTAAATTTTCTACTGCTGTTCCTCGACGATCCTCTCCTGCCATGGTATAAACTGGACCCTCTTCATCAATAGATATTTCAGGTATCGCGATGGACTCACTCCCAATACCTCTTTCCGCCCTATCCGAGTCTATAGTTGTTCTAATTGCCAGTAAATGATCTCTCATCTTAGTTTGTATTAGAGATTCTGAGGCGGTACATGCACCTATTGCGGTGCCTCCGAATCTAATACATCCGTACTGATCAACGGAAATATCATATTTTTGTATTAGGTTGTTGATATCATGTGTATAGTCTCCATTAGCAGCCTTTTCTGGGTGATTTTGGATATCCATCCCTAATTTTAGGAACTCTGTAACTCCTTCCAGAGTCACAACTATGGTTCGCTCATCTATATCAGTAACTTCTGCCGTTAGCTCTGCCAGATCTCTCATTTTTTCAAGCTCTGTGTCTATATCCTGTTCTGATATTTTTCGATGCGCGCTATCAGCAGTTGCAAGTGCCCGTTGATTATCATCTTCCAAAGCCTTAGATAGTACT
>Ga0208299_1000644_pt1 | contig 30933 bp, 12 predicted proteins | sample 15_taG_FD_184089 | JGI IMG/M metagenome (GOLD analysis project Ga0208299, IMG submission 184089) | Marine viral communities from the Subarctic Pacific Ocean - 15_ETSP_OMZ_AT15312 metaG (SPAdes) (version 2) | ecosystem: Environmental > Aquatic > Marine > Oceanic | place: Pacific Ocean | collected...
ATACACCACGGATTAGAATTCTCACCCCAATGTGTATCTATAACTTTTCTAACAGCAAGTTGTCCTTCTTTAGTATCAGCAACTTCATGTTCTGTAATACCATGTTTCTTATTGAAAACTTTACCCTTACCAAACTCTTTTACAGTCTTAGGATTTGTAGGTTTTGCTTTAGTTTTACCAGCGTACTTTTCTATAAGCTCATTAGGATTTCTATAAGAGAATATATCTTCTTTATATTTCTCAGCTAGCTCTACTGCTTGCTTTATTTTATAAGAATCTTCAAGTAGTTTAATATTACTTGTAGCTAACCATTTAGTGGTTACCTGCTCGTATTTCCTCTTCTTACCATCAGGAACATTTAAACCATCAACAAAGTCAAACATCTTGTCAATTGTTTTAGATACTAACTTCTCTTTAACTAGATCAGGTCTACTTTTAGATATTGTTTTCTCATACTCAGCTCTATGACTTTTAGAATATTTTATATTATTATAGTTCTCAGGAGAATCTAGCTTCTCAACATCCTTAACGGACTCAATAGTATTTTTCTTTTCAACTAACTGTACTTTCGATTTTACATCTAGTTGATTTAAAATATTCTTAACAGCTTCAACATTCTGAAGAGCGTCGTCAGCAAAATACATGTCATTATATCCTTCTGAGAATTTCTCTAACATCCACATTGCTTTAGCTTCTCCAGTACTATTACCTAATCCAGTAATATTCTTTAAAGGTATTTCTAATCCTTGAGATTTCAAAAACTCATGTATAGGTCCGGCAGCTTCCATTGGTCTAGCTGTTAGGATAAATTGATCTTTTGTACCATACTTCTTAGCTCTATTTAAAGCTTTTTCAAAGAATGGTCCTCTTTGTCCACCGGTAATAACATTGAACTCTGAGAAATCAAACTTACCACCTTTATCTAATATACTTTGTCCTTCGGTGGCAAATTGTTCCGCATCTAATCTAATTTTTTCATATCCATTAACAAAGTCATTCATTTTGTTAACTAAATCTATAGGCATCGCGTCCTCTTGTTTTAACTTATCAGTTTTAACCTCCATAAATCTTTCACCAAACATTGTTTTAAAACCTGACTTATTACCTTGAACAGCTTCATGATTTTTTTCTACTATTTTATCTAATAAAGATCTTTCTTTTCTAGCTTTATTTCTTTCTAACGCTGTTTTTAATGAAGTTTCAACAAACATCATACTAACGTCATATCCTTTACTTTTAAACTCGTTAACAAGTTTTTCCATAGCTTTTATAGAACCACCAGTACCATCAACAACCACACCGTCAGCTTCACCTTGGTATTTCATCATTTTTCTTTTTGCTACACCCCTCGCTTGATGTTGTAATTTACCCAATATACTTCTTTGCTCTCTCGTGAAGTCGTTCATATTCTCTGGTAATCCATGGTTTTTCTTCAACCACTCTAAAGATATATCAGAATTAACTATTTTAAATCCTTGTCCTTCTAAGTTTAACTTCTTGATAACGTTACCTTTACCACTCCCAGCTCCACCAGCTAGAAATATAACTTTTCTATTTGGTTTTGGCAAACCGTCAACATTAGGTATTCTAGCTCTAACTCCAGATTTAGTTGTAGCTAAAGTATCATCAAAATCCCAAGTAGACATACCTTTCTTTTTTTGATCTAGTTTCCTAGCTAGTCTTACAGCTTTATCTACAGTTTGCAAATCCTTTATTATCTCTCTTTTATTAGATTTTGAATATTGAGGACCAAGATTATCTTGTAAAGTTTTATTTAATTTACTTACGGTTTTCTTATGATTTTCTTTAACCTTGTTCCAGTAGTTAACTTGAGCTTCACCATATATTTCCCCCGTGTATACATCTCTCATCATGTGAGCTTCTCCCATAGCAGTCCACTCGTTAAACCATCTTTTAGGAGGTATATCACCTATCTCATAATTAAACTGCATTCTGTCTCGGAACACCTCTCCAAAGTTCCTATTAAAGTCCACATGCACAACGCCTACTGAATAACTATCCCACAGTTTTTGTAAGTCAACTTTCTTTCCAAAGAAGTAATGACCAGCTAATATTACAGCCATGTCTTTTGCTGGTATGCCATGCTCGTATTCAAAATTCTTTTTGTCTTCAAACTTACCTTCTTTAGCGTTCCATACTTTTCTTGTAAGCTTTCTAGTAGGTGGATTGACCGGTGCGTATCTAAACAAAGCAGCTGATCTTAATGAAGTTTTCATGTTTCCTAAAAGCCCACCCATTAACATGGCTACCTCCTCCTTACCATAGGTTTTATTTTCTATTAACTTGCTAGCACCCTCTAATATCTCCATGACTCTATCTTGATGAAACTTTGCGTTTTCTTTTCGAAGATCCATCTCTCTTTTAGAAACGTTGTCATCAACCATTTCTTGAGTTGTTTTTTGCTTTCCATCAAACTCAGAACTTTCTGGTAGTTTTACTTTTCTTGTTTTTCCATCTTTAAACTCAAGCTCTATATATCTTCCTGGTTCTTTTTTCGTTCCACCTCCTTTTTTGTAGTTAATTAAATTTTCATAACCAGGTATTTTAACTAAATGTTCTTTTATAAAATTATCTTTTTTGTGAAAAGCTGAAGCGTATTTAGGATTGTTAGTAGAGTTTTCTAAGTGAGACTTACCTCTAATCTCATCGGCTATTGCTTTGTCTTTTATACGTTCTATCTCTTTAGAATCTACTATCTCCTCTATTTTTCTGTCAATCCTATCAGATAGCATGTCTGTGTTAAACTCTTGATATCTTTCTTTTTGCTTTGGATCTCTAAAAAGTTCAACCATAGACTTTTTAACACCCATCATTCTAGCAACAGCTTGTGCGGCATCAGGTACACTTACACTAGCAAGGTATTCCGCAACATCTACAGGGAACTTTTCCTTGTTTACAGTATATGAACCCATTTTAGCAACATACGGTTTTAAGAACGCTTTGTAATCATTAACAACTTTAGCTTTTAAAGAAGCTCCATAAATATCTTGCAACCCATTTTTTCCGTAAGTATTATCATAAGCCCTACTAATAGCTTGCGGTGTTAATCCTTGTATGCCTATCTCACGGTGAAAAGCTCTCTTTTTATAATCAAAATCATAGATTGTATTTTCCCCTACATTTTCATTCCTATAAATAGATTTAGAATACATACCCTCAGATCTACCCTCAGCAACAACACTAAACCACTCTTCCTTACCAAAGCCCATTTCTTTAAGTTTCTCACGAACTGATTGGTTAACTACCATTCTCTCCACCTGTTTAACTAAAGCATGTATCCTAGAACTAGTATTAGAATCTTTCTTATATGAGTTTGGAATACCTCTCTCCATTACGCCAAACACCTCTAAAAAATCACTAGTCTTTATATTTTTCTTTTTAGTCCAGGGTGTTAAGTTATCTTTCCTAACTCCTTTATCATAAAAAGCTTCTAGTAATACGTTTTCAATACCAGTAGCTTTGTCTGGTCGCGCTTCATATATTGGATTACCATCTCTATCCTTCTTACTTGTCTTAACCATCTTAATGGTATGATGCTCTGGTAACATAGCCTTAAACATATCTGCGTGCTTACTTATTACCATTTGAGCATTTTTAACATCAGTTTTTGATAGATTACCAGTTTTAGGATCTATACCAAATACTTCTTTTTGAACCTCTTTTAAAACAACGTTCTTTAAAGATTTAAAAGTAGCTTTAGTTAAATCAATTTTCTTACCGTCTTTAATAGAATATGGTTTGCTACTAATTAAATTCACGGTACTCATTACCATGTTTTTAATACGTTTACCTTGTGGTCCAAGCCTATCAGCTATTTTAATTGTTTTACCATTAGTTTCAAACGCGCTTGGTGTTGATGTAACCGTAGGCATCTTACCCACTTTCTTAGCAACGCCAGCTTCAGACATGCTTTTAGCTTGAATCTTTGCTTTACCAGCTTCTAATATTCCAGAATACTTTTTAGGTAGTAATCCACCCATGTAAGCTCCAAAAGGAACTTTTTCAGGTGGTGATATTACTTTTTTAGTTTTAGGATCAAAAACTCTTTCAGCTCTATAAGTACGAGCTAAGTCTACTAACTTTGCATTATAGTCGGAGAACCACTCGTTAACATCATCATACTTTAATCCTTCTTCTAGTGTTATGTGTTTAGCTTTGTTAGCGGCTTCTAAAGCTAATTTAAAAGAAGCAGCCATATTATTTTCAACTAATCTCTGTTGATTTCTAGTAGATGCTTGTAAGTTTCCGTTAGCATCTCTTATATTTTCTTCAACTATTTTATTTTCTATTTCTCTATTTTTCTCGATAATTTCTTTAGTACTCTTTTTTGTGATACCAAGATTTTCAGATATACGATCGTTTTGATATATATCTTTACTTTTAGAAGAGACAGCATCTGGATGTAATCCAGCTTTATCTCCGGCAAGTTCTCTTAAACCTTCTATAGTTTCTGCTCTAACTTGTTTAGCCGCTGAAACATCTCCTAATAAATTATAAAGATCTTGAGCTGCCTTAGTAGATCTAGAACCGTTTAAATCATATTTATAAAGATTAGACATCCCTATGTTTTTTAACCAAGGGTAAACGAGTTTACCAGCTTTACGCATAGATCCAATGTTAAACTTTATATCCTTGTTTTTTATAGCGTCACTAATCGATGTTATATATTCTTCATAGTATTCTCTTTCGTGTTTTTCTATTTTTTTACCATTGCTATCTGTTTTGAAAGATCCATCTAAGTTTTCTTCATACCTATAATTATCGTCAATTCTTTTTTGAATTATAGCTTGTTCTTTTAAAGAGAACTTATTAACTAATTGCTTAATTATATTTATACCCGCGCGGGTAACCTTACCCTTTTTAGCTCCAGATTTGTACTTAAAAGAGTTTCTTAAAATATGGTGGACAACTTCGTGCACAGGCGCTCCTAAATTCTTTCTTAATCTGAGCACTCTCATGTTTAAATGTAGGACACCATCAACATAAGCAGCGTCTGCCTCTGGATCTAGTTTATTACCGTTTTTATCTTTTAGATTACTCCATTGAGTTTTGTTATGTTGCTTTACAGAGGAGCCAAGTTTTTCAGCTAAATTTCTAGCAGCGTCAATCTCAGCTTTTAATAATGAATTCCACTTTGTTTGATACTGCTTAAATCTAATATCATTAGCTTCATATAGCTTTTTATTTGTTTCTTTTAAAGATCTTAATTCTGCTCCTAAGCTTTCCCCACCCTTACCATCTTTAATAGATTTTTCAATTTCCTCAATTCTACTTTTATTTCTTTCAATAGATATTGTATCTCTTATATAATCGTCTCTAGTTGAGTCCGTTTTTTTATAACCAATTAGTTCAGCGAGTTGAGTTAAATGAGAGATATAATCACGAGTATTCATATACCATTTTCCTTGCGCCGAACCTATATCTATTCCATTAAGTCTCAATAATTCCTCCACCTTCCAAGGTTTCATTTTAGCGATAGCGTCATAATCTTTACTACTAGAAGTTAGATCTTTTTTAAGATTTTCAAATGCCTCCCATTGCATTCTATTATACTCGTCCATCCTGTTTTTACCAGTTTTGGAATCTGGTTTTTGATATTGCTTCTTAAAATTCTTAACTTCGTTAAATAATTTAAGATGTTTCCCGTTAACCTTTGCTTCTTCTATCTTCTTCTTTTTCGCCTCTGCATTTAACGTACTATCTTTGTTTATTTCTTCAATCTTTTTATCTACAGCTTTCTTAATAGCATTATCACCATAAAAACCATTTTTTCTTTTTACTACTCCTAATTCTTTTGCCGCATTATTAGATTCTACAGTCTCTCCTTTTAAGTGAGCTACATCTCTTTTAAACTCCTTCATCCAAGATGGGTGTACTTTTCCAACACTAAGTATTGACAGTGCTGCAGCTGTATTCATAAAGTGCTCTACAGTCCAAGTGTCTTTTAGTTTTTCAGCCAAACTAATATCTTCATCTTTAATAGCGCTATCTATCGCGGCTTGTACACTTTCTGCTACTAACAACATAGCCGACCCCGTAGTACCTTGACCAAGCATCTTACCTCCACCTTTCCTCATCCCATGCATAAACCCTTGCTTGTTCATAACTTTAGGTAAAATATATTTACCGACAGCTGTGTTAGCAACTCTGCTATACATACGCCCAGATAACGTCGCCCACGCAGGACCCATCAGCCCCATCGTAACAGGCATTGTGAAATTAGTTTCACCAGTCTCAAGATTTATAGTATGAGCCTTGAAAGAATCCTCTCCCATTGAGTTAACTCCTCCCATATCACCAAAAGCATGTTCTCCAGCAACCTCAGCTATAGACCACTCAATTGGAGTTGCAATAGCTGGAACGGCAAATTTATCAATAACCTTGGCCCATGTTTTACTCTTGTTTTTTCCTCCTGTGAATATATTAGTTAGTTTTTGTACGCCACTATGTATTTTTTTAGTTCCACCTGCTTTTTTAAGGAAGTATAATTCTGTTAGTAAAGGAGCTAAATCGGTTCCAATTTTTGTAATAGATTCGTATGTGTATCTATTAAATCCAAACTCTTCTCCACTTTCACCAAATCTCTCAACATCGTAACCTTCTGCTTCTAATGTTGCCTCAAATATATCTCGAGATTCATCTTCTATAGTTCCCCACACAGCTTCACCGGTAAATGCTCTAGATAAGTTATCATGAAATTCAAATAGAATATTTTCTCTACCACTAAACCAATACTCTGGATTTTGCGCTATGTTTATATTTAAATCGTAAGCTCTAGACAGTGTTTTAAATTTCAATAATTCATTGTCAAACATACGTTGCAAGTCAGATCCACCTGGTAAATTAGTTAAAGGTTTATCAGAACCAAACAAGTCTCCAGACTCTACAATCTGAGCCAAGCTTACCATATCATCATCGTAACTATCACTAGAAAAATCGAACCATCCCCCTATCTGGTTTGCAACTTCCGCTGGTACAGAACCCATCATTTCTTCCAGTATTTGAGCGCTGTTACCACTAGCTATTTTAGCTAAATTCTCGAGGCGTATAGCCGATTGTTGACGCAATTTCTTTAAAGTAACTTTATCAAGATCCTTTGCTAGTTTCTCTGCGTTTACTTCTATTCCCTCTCCTTCTGAACCTTCTTCAGGTGGAGTCATTTTAATATCTAAATATTTGCCGTTTTCGTCATAAAGAGTTTTCCATTCTTTTTCATCTGCAATTTGTTCTAGTCTATTAATTAAAGCTTCCTCGTCTCCCTCAGATCTTCCAGACCTAACATTCTCTAATTCACGCTTAAGCTTATAATATTCCTGCTCATCTTTATTAAAGTATACCCATGAGTTATCTTCTAGGTAATTATTATATTCTTCTTCAGAACCAAATGATTCAACTTTTTCTTTAGTTAATTTTGAATCAGCTATTTCTAAACTATGCTTTAATATATCTTGGCGCTTATCGAATATATACTCATAAGAAACAAATGTACCATCTTTTAAAGTAACTCCTCCAGACATATCAGCGGTATATGAATCATAAGCTCCAAGAGTAAGAATTTCTTGAGGTAAACCAAGAAGACCCTTAAACCCCGAATGACTCTGTAATCTTAGACCCGTACCTTCTTTAACATCAATAATACCTGCATCACCAAATATTCCAGGTAATCCTTCTTTTGGTGCGAAACTATCATTTCCAGTAACTATATCACCCTTATTAGCAAATCTAGCTCTATTTGTTTGGTTGTCATCTAAGACCAGATCGTTAGGAGTGAAAATCTCTGATAACTCATCATATAATTCCTCATTGTTCTTAGTTTTTGTAACACTATTGTCTAACTCGTAGTACTGACTACCCATATTTTCATCTATATGAGAACGTATTTTACTAGTTATTTCATTTAAACTTGACACCGATTCTCCAAACTTTGACCCCGAACCCTTATCATACATCGGAATTTTAAAACCCTCTCCATTTTTTTGGTCTCCAATTAAAACTTCTATAGTATTCCAACTAGAACCCACATTAAGCCAATCAGTCCAAACTGGATTTGCTTCCACAAATCTTACATCAACACCTTTTTCTTCATAAAACTTATTAAGAGCGGGTACATATTCTTCCTCAGTAGCATCTAATACTCGTAACTTTTCATCTAAACCCTCGTGTTTAGAATAAACAGCTTGCATTCCTCTTCCCCCGTAATTAGGTATTTTTACTTTAGCATCAACTTTACCCCCGTATTTCTCTACTCTTTCTTCTTGTTTTTTCTGTTTCTCTATTTCTTTTGCTTTATTCTTTACATCTATTTTAGCTGAAATTTTTTTTCCGAGTATTGTCGCTTGCCTCACACTCTCAACTATCGGGCTTTTTGACTGCGCATGTAAGTCGCCTGGTACGTTAGGTCGATTTACACCTGATTGAAACTCATCTGGAATAAAACCCTCTTCACCTCTCCACCAACTAGTTTCTCTAGACTCCTTTAACTTGTTAGCCTCTCGTTTTCTTATTTCAGCAAGTTCACTCTCCGAGTATCGTCCAGAATCTATGTACGTCTTCATTATTTCATCTAATAATGTCATTTGAGTTTCCGCCATATTAAACTTGAGTATTTTCTGTGTTAGTTTTTTCTACGTTACCTTGTGGTTTTGTTCTAGCTATTAATTCATCAGCTCTTCTAATCTCTGCTGGGGTTTGATAATTTTCATCAAACGCTTTTCTTATTCTATTACCATAATATGTATGCAGTCTATTATCGAAATCAGGATTAAAGGAATCAGGATGTAACATATTATCTGGTATTTGACCAGATTTCATAGCTTCTTGATTTTCTACAACATAATCATTTAAAAAATATCTACCACCAATTTTATCAGAAACTAAAACTTTCCACGCGTCTGAGTCTTCTAATATTTTACTTACCTCCCAATCTATATCGAAATCTAACGGTTCTCCCATGTCATTACGTTGTCGCACCGCGCTTTGCTGTAGTCTCATGAAGTCAGCTTCTTCGGTACCTTTCAAAACCCAATTTTCAGTTAAGTCTTCTCGTCTTTTAAACCATTCTTCCCCGTTTTCTTTTTTGACACTAAACACAAAATCTAAATTATCATCAAGAGAAATCCTACCGTTTTCAGTAAAAAAAGCTCTATCAAAATGTAAATCAGTATAGTTTGAATACATACTCATCCCACCTTTTCCACTCCCGTAATTCATTGCAAACTCTTCCTTTATTGCTTTTAAATTATCAAGTTCTCTAGACCACTTTTCAATTTGTCCTTTAAAGTGAGATGCCATTTCTTTGTTACCCTCAGCCATATGTTTATCGTAATTTCTTACGCAACTAGCGACATTTTTATTAATTTGCTCTTGATTAGCTTTTCCATGTATTTCAGAGGATAGTGAGTTTTTACCATAAGTAATGTTCTCAAAATATTTCCTAACTTGTTTATCGTCAGCCATTCTATTTAGTTTTTAAGTTCCATATCAACGTCAATCATATCATAATAGACAGCATAGTATCCGTTGTCCGCGATTGTTACCGCATCTTTTCTACCCATTTCAATTAAGTCTTGAGCCATTGTTCCTGACCAAACTTCATTTTCGTTCTTATAATTAAACGTATATATTGGTATTCCAGATTTAGAAACACCTGTTTTAGTTATATTTTCTTTTAACCTAATATCAGATAAATAACCTAACACACCTGTTACTCCACCGGCTATAAATTGATCTCTTTGAGCATTCATGTTATCGATTTCTTGATCTGCTGCCATTTTTCTTTGGTTAGCAAATTCTAACATTTTATCTTGTTTATCGAACGCGAATTGCTCAACCATTCTTTCCCCTTCTCTCTCCATTAAATCTCTTTTCTGTTCTCCTTCTCTCTCTAATTGTTGTAGTCTACCGGATTCTCCTAACGCCCTAGTTTGATTAGCTTGTTCTTGTTTACCAATATCTGCTGCTGCCGCTTGTGCTTGTCTAGCTCCTTGATTGGCTAGTACTTGCGCTAATCCAGCTATACCACTCCCTCCAGCCGCACCTTTCATACTAGCCATTATATTAGCTGCGTTTTGTTGAGATTGTTCTCTTTGAAATTCTGCGGCTTTTAAGTCAACGGTTTGATCTTCATACACATTTTCCATATCAGCGTAAGGATTTTTTACACCAGCATATGGATTTGTCATTTTAGTATCTTCCCACGCATCCATTTGGTTACCGAAATCTTCGTTTGCAGCATATTGTTCTCTTCGTCTTTGAGCACCACCTGTTAAGAAGTCTAGAAATTTATTTGGAGATGATTTTGTATTTGCCATATTTTATTTATTTATATATATAATAGTCACAGTTTATGCCCTTTATTTACTACTTTCGAATATATCAGCCCCGATATTAAACAGTTCTGCTTTATCAGGAGAATCATTTCTAAGAGTTGCAGAGGCATAATATCCTAATGCACTACTTAAATTTACTTTATTATCTTTACTAAACATTATGAAACTTCCTTGCGTACAAATCTCCCCTCCGAAAGTAGTTGACCCATACACAGAATCGGGATTAAAAATCAAACTCGCATATTCAGTTTGGCCACTTGAAACCGAGTGTGGTCCAACCGACGCAAAGTCTGTCCAAGTCATACCCGAATAATAACCTGGCCACCCTTGGCTTGTAAGGTAGTTTATTATATCATTAATAGAGGAGTTGTTAAAATCAACGTATTGAGTTGATGCCGTTGATCCCGGAGGAAGAAGTCTTATTAGATCAATAGTACCCCACAAATTTACGTGATTTGTATTCGCACTCCAGTCATCCAACAAACTAGCGCCAACCGCCTTAACACCTGGTAAAACCTCGCAAAAAGGATGGTTAACCGGGTCGCCATTAAATCCAATCCAATTAACGTCTTGGTAAAAATGAAACATATCCAACCCCGTTGCAGTCGATGGATTGTCAAAATACCAAGTCATAATACTAGCGGGGCCAAAGGAGTATAATCCAAATACATCTAATAATTCGCCCGCGGGATGTTCAATTCTTTGGTTGAAATTAGCGCAATCCCCAGTGTAAACCAAGTTATTTGGATCTCCTACGCATCCACCCGCTACTATACTAGAGAAATATAAATTAAACAAAACTTGTGGCATATCACAGATTATAGAGCTAACAGCGCCATCCCAAGGTATTATTGTTGTAATTATCCCTATTTTTATAATATCACCTTGATCTGATGTTAAATGAGGTGTAGTGGTAGATTCCCATTGGTCACCGCTTAGTGGATTACCAGGTGTACCATAATCAATTGGATTTGAAAAATAAGCAATATCACCAATTTGTACTGATGTATTCAATGGATTCGGAAAATCTAGTTGTACTAATGGCATGTTTATTATTTTACAGTTATATTAATTGTTTTTTCTTCGCTATCGGTTGTTCCGTCGTTAAGAGTATATAATATCTTGTCTACCCCAACAAAACCATTGTTTGGAGTATATTGAATTATTCTACTACTAATATTAGTAGAACCATGTTTACTAGCTCCTGTAATTGTTATAGTTTTCGTAGAAGAGTCATAATCAAAATCACTTGTACTTATCGCAGAAGCACTTGCGTTTTTAGCAATATTAACACTAAAATCTCTCGCGTTAGGTTTCCTAGTTATTATATTATCTAAGTCTACAGTATGCGTCACACTTCGTGTTCCGAATCGAGAAAATCTAGCGTTAAAAACTAAAGTAACCTCATTACTTCCACTTCCAGAAAAACTAAAACCCGAAGATACTTTTGAAGTATCATCATCAATTTCTACTTCCATTCCATCAATAAGCATCATTTCAACGTTTAAATCAACACAAGCATTTCCATCTTCATTAACTTGTGTATGAACTTTCTCGACAACAGAACCCACCTCATATGTAAAAGATAGATTAGTGCCTTCTGGTATCATAATTTTTCTATCTATTGTGATACTCGTTCCGCAATCGATAGATGCTATTTGGAAACTCTTAATTCCAGGACCGGATCCATGCATTGAAGGAAGTAAACCAACGGTATCACTTAGTTCAAATCTATCCGTAGTTTTCCCACAGTTTGAAACTTTCAAGCTCTTATGTGCTACTTTTGATTTAGTTATTTTACCATAAACTCTAGCGCCTACAGATACGTCTCCAGTTATAGGATAGTTTTGACTACCTTTCGTTACATCTCCAGATGTAGTAGCATCTATAGCTCTCGTTGTAAGAGGTTTTAGTACAACATATTTACTTTTCTTAGGATCTTTATCTGCTTTTATTGTTTTTTTAATAACTGTATTTTTCGACACTGAGTTATTAAAGCTGTCTTTGACATAGAAATACCCAGCAGTATCTCCTTCACCACCCTCTGTTATCACTAACGTCTGTGTTTGTTTTATTACTTCTCTATGATTAACAGGTCTCGTCACTGTAATATCGGCTCCGCTAGCAGATAATGTTGGTGAAGTTTGAGTTGAAGTATTCGCTAATGTAAGTGTCACATCTGGATATTGATATAGTGTTATCTTGTCTACAGAACTAACAGTACTATCAACATCAGCGTGGGGAACCACAATTATATCATATGATTCTCCTATTGAACTACTTGAAATATCTGGAAATCTCTGGCGTAATATATAAACACCTGATTTTGGTATTTCAATATCTTGTAGTGATTCCTCTAATATACAATCACCATCACTATCGTTTATTTCTAATGAAAATCCAGATCCATGCGTACCACGTATTTTAATTTGACGAGTCTCACCCCTAGGGCTTACAAAGACACTAGCGTCCTGAACTTTAATTGATGTTATCTTTTTTTCCATTATTTATTTAATTTATTAAGAAGGATTACTACAAAGTACCCAAGGATTTATTGGATCATAATTACCTGTGGTATAAATACCAGGATAGTATATATTACCGATACTTTGCCCGCTTATATCTCCGTTATGTATCCAACAACTACCATTATACGTAACAACATTACCGCCTACGTAAGACAATGCATTCCCAACCACCCAAGTAGTCGCGTTACCACAGTAACACCATTGTGTTGGATTTTCGCAAGGAGAGAAATAACTACCAACTTGATCTGGAGCAATGTTTACATTACCAGCATTACCAACCCAAACACTTGGTTGTGATAGGAAATATTCACCATTATGCTCAACTGCATCACCATCAGGATAAGCAACACCTGAAACCCATGTAGTATAAGGTGGGGAACATTGACCTCTGTCTACTCCATCATCACATCCTATTGTGAAATTATATACCGCTTCACACCCTAAACTATCTGCTATCACAACCGAGTAATCTCCCGCTCCTAATCCCGTAGCGCTTGAATGTGTTACCATTGTATCGGTTGGATTGTATTGAGGCAGGGGACTGGCGGTTAACGACGTGCCTGTTCCATTTGGACCCGTAAAATACTCAACAGACCACCACGTAGCGGTTGGTTGTAAAGAGACATCTAGAATAGTATGAGCTCCATCTCCATTATCATAAACACCACAATCGTTACTAGTAGCATCTGTCCAAGCGTCATGAAATGTTGGGCCGTATGACGAGGTGTATCCCGCGCAAGGATTATTTACAGTAGATGTACAATCCACAGTAAAAGTTTCTATGAGTTCGCACCCTTGATCGTCTTCAATCACAACAGCATAATTCTGTCCAGTTGTCAAGAACGATGACAAATTATAATAACCTATAGGAGTAACAAGGGAAACATTTCCTGGTGCAGGTCCTAGTAAAGGACCTATAGGAACTGCTACTCCTGTTCCCCAAGTGCTAGTTGATATCGTGTAATATTGAACCGTATAAGTACTAGATCCTGGATCTAAGTTAACAGTTGTAATCTCGTGTGCTCCATCTCCATTATCGGTTGTACAACCATCATTACTAGTTGCGTTTGTCGTACTGTATCCACCGGAAGGAATTGTTGGTGAATCACACGGCGTAACAGGAGTACAGTTAAGCGTGAACGGTACTGGAGGATACGTACAAGGTTGGTCGTCTCGTATCTCGTATTCGTAATCGCCTGCTTCAAGTCCGTCTATAGTAATAGCATCACCTGGATAAATCCAGTTTGAACCAAGTATCATAGTGGAAACACCACTTACGACAGAATAAATATTAACTCCCCACATTGTTGCTGGAGGCGTTAAATTATTATTTGATATTTTGATTTTACCACTATCTGCTATATTCCCAAAACTATTAGCAGCGAGCCAACAATCGTTGATATTCTTGTCCCAAGCAGGATCCGTAAGAAATATTGGATCGAAATCATGAGGATTACTTGAGGAGCAAGGCGTAGTAGCTGTACAATCAATAACAAATTCAACAACCTCTTCACATCCTAGATCATCAGTAACAACAGCATTATATGTTCCCTGCATTAGATTTGGAGTAGGATTTGAATAACCATTATAATTATACGTTGTATTATCCATTGTTACGCCACCACTAGCGTCGACATACTTCACAGTCCAACTAACAGCAGTCCCAGCTAAATAAACTTCTACAGCAGCAGTCCCATCGCCACAATCAGGCATGCTAGCATCCGTTGGGTGAGCTGTAACAACGTTTGGAGTTACGCATAAGTCACTACAAGCAGAACGCGGGTCAGTTTCACATGTTGATTTATCAGGATAAGCACCTGTTAGATCTTGGATTTCTACGCAAGATCCATTAGGATTTGAGTTAGCTCCACATGGAGACAAACACCCACGACTCCCGGCACCAGCCAAAAAAAAGGTGGTGGAGGTGACCCATGGTCCACCCAAAAGCGCGGTAGCCCACTGTGAATTAGTCATTCCGACAAAAAAAGCAGTGGAATCAATATTATCTCTAAACCAAATTATAAGTTCTTCAATCGTAGTCGGAGTAATCGAGTGTTGAGTGTATCCCCACTGGTTAAGAGAGGTAGTATAACTCATTGACCCAGTAGACCCACTGGTTAAATACCAATCAACAATATTAATACTATCCGCTTGCACTCCAGCCTGCTGTTGGATTAATGTTAAATCAGTCATCCCTATTAAGGATATCGAATTATTAGGATATGTCTGAGCGTTATTTACCCATCCCTCTCCGCTTGACGGCCCATAATAGTTTCCATCTACATCCTCATAAAACCAATTAGCAAGAGGGACTTGAGGATTATCCCAAGGCCAGTCACAATGCCAAGTAGTAGAACTAGTCCAAGTAGGCATGATAGTTGAATAAATAGGATAAATACCCGCGCATCCTCCCGTGCTTGGAATGCAATCCCAAGAAGTATAACCACCATCTAAAACGGTGATTGCACCCGCCTCATCGATTCCTTGATATGAGAATTCGTGAGTATCTATATTTCCAGCTTTTCCATCGTCTAACCATTCCGTAGCCACTCCTTTTATAGCGGAGAACCATTTACCTTCTTTATTTTTAAATTCAGCTGGCTCAAGTTCCTGCAAATCTGTGTACATGTTGTCAACATACCAGCCTAACTTATCGTAATTATCCCAGTATTCTCCAGAGTTACTCATCTCATTTAAACCTCCATCAGAAGTTACTTTAGATTGACTACCTTCGTAGTCGAGACTTTGGAAACTTTTAACAATACCAGGTCCTTCGTTAAATAATACTTCTACGCTAGAATCATATTGTTCTCCATAGAAGTTGTTGTGAATATCATTAACATGATGTTGGTGAAGTTGACCTCCTTTAAAAGTAAAATAATCATTATTTAAACTTAAAGCCTCTTCATAATTAAAAGATTTAAAACTTGGCCATCCTTTGTTTATCTCTGAATAAGAAAGTGTCACTGGATCCATTGGGCTTTCTGTATAAACAGTAACATAAGAATTCCACCAAAACAGAAGACAATCTGGATCACCACAAACATGATTTCCTAAAGTAGAAATATCTAAGGGTTGGGGTACGTGGCTTATTTTTATTTCCCATACTCCACCCCATAGATCTGTTTTTTCAACAATAGTAGCTCCAATTGGTATCCCAGGTCCAACTATCTCATCGCCAACGTGGAATTTTGAAGCAACCCAATCCGCTACTCTTAAACGAGCTGAGGGAAATACCGGTGAACTAGCATGTTTTCTAGTTCCCATGATTCTAATAGGGTAAACTGTTTGGTTATAATAACTTAAACTAATATTATATTCCTTCTTTTTATCATCAAAACTACCTATTATTCTATTACTTTCGCTTAAATTATCCGCGAACCAGTTTGTCATACCATAACTAGATATAGGTGTTATTCCATCTTGTGATAATCTTAAAATACTTCCTCTTGTTCTATCTGAGAAGTATAATCTATATGCGTCAGCCGCGAATGATTCTGGATTTTTAGATATACCATGATCACCAGAGAAAGGCACCGTTTGTCCTAATACATTCTGTGACGCAGTTAAATTAGCGTTACCATCAGCGTTATATAAAGCATCTTTATTTGCTAATATTTTAAAAACTTTATCTTCACAAAGTGTTACTAAATCAGTGTTTCTAGCGAAAAGTTTTTGTATACTACCGTGTATTGGATTTAGATCTTTAGTTATCTTTTCGGCTTGAATAAATTGATTTAAATTATTAACACCACTTAATGAATTAAATATACCAGACCAAATAAAACCACTTGACCTACGTTCTTCAATATATGGTTCTTCAAGAACAGTTGATACTTTTGGTCCTTTATCTATAGTAATCTGATTGTAGTCATCTCTAATTCTATTTGATTCAACACCGTTACCAAATGAGTAAGCATTAAACCAAGGAAGAGTTACTTGATAATTGTGAGTATCTTTATGCACTTCAAACAAACCACCACCTAAAGTACCTCCTCCAGTTTTTACATTGACTTCTGTTGTACTTCCATCTGCTCTTGTGAATATTAATCTAGATCCAGTTGGTGGTAAAGTACTAGTACTTCCACTTAGTGGTGTTCCAAAAATATCTATCAACTGAATTAATACAATTCCACTAGCAACATCAAACCACGCTCCTCCAATTCTAATGTCGTCAGTTGCTGCGGTACTAAGGGTTATAAAACCTCCACCCGCTGCCCAACAAGTAACTTTACTATTTCTCGAAAGATCAGTATGAATAGGTCCAAAAAATTGTTCTAATGTTTCTTCGTTTAATTCAGTAGGATATATTTGCCCAACTTCATGATATACTTCTAACCCAAGATCATCTTTAGGTTCAGTTTCCCAAACACCTGGATTGGAGGTAAAATAACCCGCGTCTCCAGCGCCGCTATTAAGTTCATACTTTTCCATAATTTGCCACGTAACACTTCCAGGAGCTGGGGTTACATTATCTGTTCCAACAACGTGGGTTCCATCTATCATTTTTTTAGATGGTATTTTTTTAATATTACTAACGCCATTAAAATTATAATTAACCACATTCTCTTTCCCACTATATATTCCATCTGGTCGGATTCCAGGGGCAATATTATTTACTACGTTCGCGTGGCTAGGATCTAACGCTTCGCCAGTTTCATCGAAATGAGGTGCGTTGCTAGTAGGATTTGTTGGTAAATAATAATAAGGGCCAATACTACCAAGGGGCTCGATACCAGTAGTTCCTAGATCGCTGTTTGCGAGAGCTTTCGCGTGTATTGTAAAACGTCTTCGAGAACAACTAGCGTCATTCCAATCTTGAGTATACATTGGCCAAAAACCCTGCTGGTGCATTTTAGGGAAAGCCTTAGGACTGTTCTCGAGGAGCATCCAATATTCTTTATGATTTAAATTAGACGTACCGGTACCACCACTGGTTCTTGCCAGTGCTCCCCAAGCCACCCAATTTGAGATACTATTTGCGTAAGTCATCCAATTAGGCCATTTAAGACCGTAATTTTGTATACCCTGTGAGGCGAAATGTGGAATATATTCGGTTTGTGATGCGTTGTTGCCTACGAAAAATTCCATCCGATGAGTAGTCATATAGTCCGCAATTTTTGCATAATTCCACAGACGTACACCCATTCCATTATCCCTAGGATCTCTTTGACTAACATCCCATTCATTGTTATTAATATCACCCGCTGCCGGAGGACCAATTTTAGTTTGATACATAACTTGACCTGGATCTTCCTTCCATCTCCAAACGGTTCCAGGAGTAGTTATAGCCGTGATGAAAAATAACTCATCAACATGGTTTATCGCAGCAGCTGCATCTTGATAATTTTCAAATGAACTTCTATCATTTAAATTGGTCATAGGGTTATCATCCAAATCTTCCGCGGATTTATTCTCGAATCCCATACCCGCGTATGATAAATGTATTATACTGTTATCCTTGTCAATACCACTCGCGGGTATTATTTTTCCACCACTATAACTTGCCGCAGCTCTAATCCTAGGTATCGCGTTACCATTATTTGCAGAATTATCAAGTACTAAAGAATTTACATTACTAATTCCTAGATAATTATTCCAATTACCCCCAGCACCATTTGCATATACATGTGCCCCGGTCTCATCCTTAGCATACCAGTTACCTAAATCACCAATTAATTGTAGTTGTTTATAAGGCGCATCCCATCCATATCCACCATACGTATTCTTAAAAGCATCATTAATCTCGGGATTACCGGTTTCACTACCCCCGTGTGTGATGAAAGTTGATAAATTTTGAGTTTGTGTTGGGGCAATATGCGCAACAGGATGGATTTCCACTCCAGATATATCATAAAAAGGGTTTGGTATTGAGTTAGCTTGCATTCTATCACGAATATACCAGTATGGATTTGGGTTGCCTGGAGTAGGAGGTGTACCCCAATCAGCCAAGTAACTATCACCTGGTTGGCCTCCCTCTGCGACATTCCTCGACCTGCTATATGCATTGGTATATCTATACTCTCTAAAAGCCTCTATACTATCTATAAACCATCCACTCGACTCAGATCCACCCTCTTCAGTATTACCGGCTTGATCCCAATAAGCTTGACCTTCTCCATTCCAACTTGGGGCACCATAACCAGTATCATTTGTATTTTCATCTACAGATATTCTCATTGGATTACATCCGTACCAGTTTGCGGGATTAGCATTTAAATCATAATCTCCTGCTTCAGAATAAGCATTTATATATTGTGATTTTACAGAAGCTGATGAAGACCAATCTCCCGTGTAAGATAAGTAACCTAAGATATTCTCTTGTAACGCGGCGTCTTTTAATATTTTTACGAAAAATCTACCGTCAAATTCTGGTAAATTTTTCTCTTCTCTTTTGATAAACTCAATTTTACAATTCCCATACGCTGGTTCTGCTGGGTTTACCTCTACATTAAACGGTGTTGTAATAGCCATATCATCACCAAAATTTTTAGTTGCGATAATTCTCCAATATGTTTCAGAACCACTTAATCGCGATTCAAAACTCTGAATATCATACCACTTACTAGCACCCTCAGCTGAGACTATTCTAAATTGAAATGGATAAGCTGAACCAACCTCTGACTCAAAAGCGTCAATAACAGACCCCACCATTTTTTCATGGATATCTATAAATCTTCCTCCAGTAAAAGGAAATTCTATATCTTCATTTCCTCCATCCATAAAAATTGGAATTGTGTTGGAGGAATCAGTAAAACCATCGTTTATAGTTCTAATAGGAGTTCTTCTAGTCTTAACAAATCTTGGAGCTTCATTTTTAATATCTAGTATCTTATATCTAGCTAAATCAGTTACAGCTCTATCTTCTTTGTGAGCTTTTTTTAAGATTAAAAATGTTTCTAAATCTACTTTATTTCTATCAGCGGAAGGAAACGTTATCCAAATATTACCATCATCAGCATTATACCAACGATCCATCGCTAGATTATAATATTCGCTAGAAGTTTCTTTAACTAAAAATTTAAAGTTTTTTGCAAAATCTGGTTGAGGGCTGTGGATTTGAGCCGCGAGTTTAGTTGGGAATGCTGCAGAATCCTTCTTAACGGAAATCGTGTGTCTTGAATCTTTTGATGAAGAAAATACTGGAGTCTCTCTACCGAATTCATCTATATATATAACACCAAGTTGGTAAGTTCTTAAAGATTTTATAGTTTTAGCAGATGCGTAAGTATAAGCTTTCCCAGCATCTAACTCTTCAGTAATAGCGCCTGATAGCGCAACATCTTTTTGTTTAAGAACCACCTTTAAATCAACTTCAATATTCTTTGATCTTTGTAACGTTACGTTTGTTAGAGCAGACGGATTTTGGGTATGAGAAGATGATAAGTTGTAATTTTGTAAGTAATTACCATAGACAATTCTATTACCGATAATTTCTTGTGCCAATGCTTTTTTAGGAACATTATCCCAAGGTCTTAAAAGTTGATTATCTGGTAATATAGAATGAATCATTTCTGATTTAATATTAACGTAACCATATGTCTGTATAGGTGGAATTGCAGAGACGTCGCGCGTGGTTGTTAAGGTAACTGCATTCCAAGAGTCGTAATCAGTTGGATCTAATGGTAATCTATCTACAGTCTTTATAGAATAAACAGCTGGAGAATTTGATTCTTTATATAGTATATCAATAGAAATAACATCTTCCGGTATATAACGTTCGTCTACAAAATCACAAACACCAAGAGCTCTTAATGTATTTACCATTGCTAAGTTATAACCTTCTTTTGGCAAGTAATCAAACTCTCCAGGTAAAAAAGCTATTTCTGAGAAAGGGGAAAACGCGGAGTATTCTCCGTCTTTATATTTATATCTATATCCAAATCTAGGGAATCTAAACTTAAAAAGCGAAGAATCTTGTTGTAATGTTACGTTAAAATCTTCGTTATCTAAATCAATATTTGTATCCCAACTACGAACCTCTACCTGAAACTCTAATTTACCTGCATTTGGACCTGAAGTTAAAAGAATAGGATCATCGATAATCTCTACTGTTATTTTTCTCTTTTTTGATGATCCAGTTACCGAATCCATAGATTCTATATCTAAAAAGTCACCTTTTTTAAAATCTGGATTAGTGTCAAAAAATAAAAACACAGGACCTGTGACATATGTTCCCGTTGCAGCGTCCCAAAGGGAAATCAAAGATTCACTATATGTTGTAGTTATTTCTCCCGATATAGAATCCAAATCAACATCTCCAACTTTTGTATTTTTCATCTCCAGTTTAGGAGCTGTGTTTGGACCCTTCCTTATAACTGTTATATGTTCCTCTTGTAAATCACCAGCCGCTACAAAAGGTATGGGACTAACCTTATCTGGATTTGGTACATAAAATACTGTGTGAGTTAAAAAATCAACAGTACCAAGTCTAATTTGTGGTATGTTTACTCTCTTAGGCTCTGTATTGTTATCTGTCCAAAAGATTGTCTCTTCCATTATGTTAATACCAGTGATCAGAAAACCTTTATCGAAATTTAAGACCCTACCATCGTCCCCAGGTAATACATTAGCTTGAAAAGTATCAACAACAATTGGGTGGACTTTTTTTGTATTGTAATCATATTCAGCTATAAAATCAACACCCACACCGGATACTAACCAATATAATTTATCATTTTTCTCGTCAGCAATACTTCCAACGCAGTAGAATCCATAGGTATCCAGAACCGTCTCATCCATGATATTGCCCGTAACCGGATCTATAAAGGATTCAGATGAAATATTTAAGTTACCTAAAATGTTTTGCAGAGTACCTATATCAGAAACATCTGAAGTAGCTACTTGCACATTTAAAGCATCTCTATATTCCCCATTAGGAACTAACCTCTCATCGAGGTCTTTATTCATCTTCCCTGCTTGAAACTTATGATTTAAATCCGGCATGTACTAGTGTTTTATTTGTTTCGATTTACCTCTTAAAATTTGAGTGATTTCTTCTAATTTAATATTAGAAAGTCTTAATTTCGCTTTTCTAGTTTCAGCAAATCTTTCTTTCTTAAATCTATTTATAACGTATTCTGGAACATCAACTCTAGCGGATAAACATCCATAAGCTATCCATTTATACATTGCTTCTTCAGCAAATTTATGGACAACCATTTCTTCTGTTGTTCCATGCCCATCACTTATGTAATCTAAGATTACAGTTTTTCCAGAAATATTAGAACTAAAATGTATTTTTCCATTAGCGCAATCTATAAAAAAAGAACCATTAATTTGAGCGTGTTGAGGGTCTAATCCATGTCTTGACCCGTCCATTAGCCAATAGTCATTATCTTGGTAATCATCTTGACTTTCAGAGGGTGTTGACGATTTATATTTAGACCAAGTGTCTGAAATATCCTCGTACATAACAAAGTTAGCGTTTCCAGCAGTTTCTGTAGCCCCAGCATTTGTAGAAGTTGTAATTACAGCTCCGTTAACATCAACAACAGTAGTGCCAACAGTAAAATCTTCGTGAGAAACCACCATACCAACGGTAATTTTTGCAGCATCACTTGTAGAGGTAGCTGTTATTTTATTATCATTAGCAACCCAAGACAAGCCAGTCAATATTTCAGAAGCCGATGGTTGTTGTTGTATGCTACCATCAGACGGATAAAAAACCACATCTTCAGTAGCCGTGTCGTCAGCAACACCGGATATCGTAACAGTGGTAATACCACTAACTGTAGATGTTGTTTCAACAATAGTTCCAGAAGGAATACTAGGAGCGAAAGCATTCATACCCACGGTCACATTAGCGTAAGAAGAATCTAGTGTTATTGTATTAGTTCCAATTACTAACGCGCCTACAGTCGTTATTTTATAATCACCATCTGCGTCCTGTAATATAGGTGTCGGATTACTTGTTTTGCTAGTAGGATAAATTATATGTTTTATACCAGAAGAATCTACCCAAGATAATTTAACGTAGTTTACGTAGTCTTGAGGTAATGGCATGGTTAGGGACGGTGGGATTTCTATTTCTTGAGATTTACAAGATTTTAAAGTATCAAAACTTAATTCTTGTAAAGCTCTATGTGCGTGAAAACTCACGTCAGACGCTAGAGTTTTTTGTAATACTTTACCCTCCCCAACGTATGTAGCTAAGAAGTTGTCAATAATACTTTGTAATGATATAACTTGGTATCCACCAAAATCATCCCCGTCGTAATAAGCTTGCTGTGTTTGTGTTAAAGCCATTTATTTTATTGTTTTTCTTGTGAAAGTTTCGCATTATCTAAAGCCGCTCCAGCTTGTGCTAAATCTGGTTTATTTATAACTATCCCAGCTAATCCTAATATTTTATTAACTAACTCCGTGTCTTCCGAGGCATGTAGTTGGAAGTTGGTAGATCTACTCGCATTATATAACGCCCTCTCATTTATCACGTCATAACCCCACTCTGCTTTTTCAGGACGAGTTATTATTTCGCAACTAACGCCTATTGTTACCAACCCTTCGTGATTATATACTTCTACATCAGAACCTGGCATGTTGCTTTTATGGTATATCGGACTTTTCCTTAAACCCATCATATGAAATTCAGAACCTAGATAGTTTCTAATCTCATTCATCTCAACATGCTTCGCCTCATAATTCATGTTAGTACCAGCGTCTAGAACAAATATTCTACCAGTTCTATAATTGTTTGGATACGTTGTGCCACCACCCAAAGCTTGTACGTTGGTGAACTCGGTTAGTTTATTCTCAATTAATTCTTCCATGTCAGATAACGATGTCGTATCCGTGTCTCTTCTCTTTGCTTGATCTAGGTCATAAAAATACTGTTCAAAGATTAAATCTTGCGCTTGATTTGCTAGCAAGTTAAATTCTAAGGGTGTTATATAACCCCGTTGTTCTTTATTGGCTAACGCTAAAACTCTTTGATATATAGTATCTATGATTATCATTTTTTATTATTTTTTATAAGGAAAAGCTTGATTTAAAGCTTGTCTTCTTTTGTTACATCCACAATCTTTTTTTCCAGTTAATCTTGTTGACAAACCTTGCGCCACCTTATCTAAACCTGTCATTGATGTGAATTTATGTATTGTGTCTCCTAATCCTCTCGATTTTCGAGTATAATTTTGTAAGTTTTTCTTATTCATAGTAAATTATATTTTGTAGTTGACGATCGCCCCGCAGGACGACCGCCCTACAGTTAGATTAATTATTTAATCTTTTCTCTATATTAGAGTAGATTTCCATACCTTCATCAGTTTTAAACCAATGTGCTAAAGCAGTGTAAGGATGTTCATCAAATGGTATAACCATTAACTTTCTTCCGTTGCTACCCCACAAAAAGTTTCTTTGATCTGAAGATAATCTTAGTATGCCAGCCTCAACAGCTCTAATACCAAAGTTTCTTAACATTACGTTTTCATCATCCGCTAACTCTAAGAAGAGTTTAGGATTATTCCTTGCAAATACTAGTAAATCTCTTTTAAGTTCTTTAGAACTCAACTTAGATACCTCAGAACCTTTTTCTACACGCATAATAGCTTCAGCCATGTCGATATCAATATTTCTAGCCGCGACTAAAGCTTCAACTTGTTGTTCTAATACATCGATTTCATCAGCAGCTAACGCAGATGGTTTGTACTCTTTGTATATTTTATCTCTATGTGGATGATATAGTGATAATAATTTTTGTAAAGTTGTTTTTTCTTTTGGTACAAATAAACTACCAGATCTAAAAACAATATGTTCCAATCTTTGATCACCTTTCATTTCATCTACAAATGGTGTTTTTTGGTTTTGACAATATTTAAGTTCTCTTTCATAACCTTTTTCTTCATCAAAATAATAAACATTTGCAGATTTTATTGATCTTGATAATGGTTTTTTACCATCTCTTAAAAGATATACTCTATCTTTAATTTTCCATTCATTAGATGGTACTTTTCTTTCTCTTACTTTTGGTTGTTCTACAACTGAAGCAGTTTCAACAATCACTTTTTCTTGAATTTGAGGTTCTTCTACCTCAACTTTTTTTGTTTTCTTTGTCATAATATAATATATAATAAAATTAATAAAAATAAAAGGGAGTGGAGACTAAGCTCCACCCTCTTTTAATATAATAAATGCTTATTTCATTAACATGAAATTGTTAGCACCTTGTGTAACTAAACATCTTTCTGATAACATATGGATTTGCATCGCGTCTAAAGCAGATGTAGCAGCACCAACCGAACCAGTAACCCAAGTTTTCATTCGTCTATCGTCAGTTTGTGAAGCTCTGTATCTAACGTGTAAGAATGGTCTCTTAAGATTTTTACCCAACATTTGGTCATAAACAGTTGAAGTTCCAGCTGGAACAATAACCCCTCTAATTGCATTAGCAGCACTAGCGGCATTAATACCACCCCTTGTTGCTTTATCATTTAAGTATCTAAAGTCAGATTTGTAGAAATCGTAAGATCCACGTCTGAAACCAGAGAAACCTAAGTTTAACGCCATGTCTTCGGAGTTGTTAAATACTCCATAAGAAGTACCACCAGCACCATAAGAATTCATTGAAGCTAACATATCGTCAATAGCAAGAGAAGTTCCTCTATTTACAAACATCATGTTTTCTTCAATAGCACCTTGAGAATCAAATTCTGCTAAGATAGCATCAAATTCAGCTAAATCAGTAGCAGCATTAACACCAGTAATACCAGAAGTTAAATTACCTCTTGCTTCAATAGCAGCGAATAAACCTTCAGTACCAACGTTTCCAGCACCAGCTGTAGAACCATCAATAAGAGCATTTCCATCTAACTGAGAAGCAGCAAGATTTAATTGACCTTCTAACATTGCCATCTCTAAGTAATCAGTAAATCTAGCTCTAGTATCAGCTTCAGCTTTTAAGTACCATAAGTACCCAGAAGCACCGCCCTCAGAAGCAACCTCAACCCATCCAACTCTAGCTGTATCAGAACCTGATACTTCGTAGTAGTCTTTTAAGATAATTGGTTTGTTAGTAAAAGTTTGGAATGAAGGTTCATTACCACCTCTTTGATCAGTGTCAGCACTGTTCGCAGAGTTGTTGTAATTTGTACCTTTACCATATTCAGAACCATAAACTAGTATAGTTGTGTCCTCAGTTCCACCAGTAGTAGTTAAACCAGCGGTATTTAAAGACGCAAAGTCATAAGGTAAAACATCGATCATAGAACCTGTATCAACAGCTTCTACTAAACACTTAGTAACACCCTCAGAGTTTGCCACGATAACAGTATCATTAACTCTAATACCGTGATTTGCACCTATATCGTTTCCATCAATATCAACTTCGATTTCGATTTGTCCACCAGATGCCGTACCACCAGTAGCACTCTCGATGTGACCTTTGTAAGATAAGTGTAATCTACCTTGTTCAGACCATACAACTTGATCAGCTTGCATAGCCTCTTCAGCTCCAACTTGTGAAAGAAATCCTGATATAGTTCTCGGTCCGAAAACTTCAGCTTCTTTTTCCATTAGATCTGGTAAATATTGTTGAGCCCACGTTGTGTCTGTGGTACCCGTAAAATCTAGATAATTTGAAGATAGTGCTTGCGGCAATGGAGCCGGCACACTATTCAAACTACCTCCTGCAGTAATTGCCATAATTTTTAAATTTTAAATTGTTATTTATTTTTGTTTTTAATCTTAAACTTGAAATCAGGTGCATCATCGTTGTTTAGAACTCTCGCCGTAAATCCACTAGTATTCAAATTCTCACCGTGAGATTGTCTAGGATCCATGCTTACATTTTTAGATTTAGCGATGCTTTCTTTTAAAGCATCAGCCTTACCTTGTTCATAAAAATGATTAGCAACTTGATCTGGATTCATAGCAGTAAAAAGTCCTTTATGATAACCCGTAGCATCTTCCATTGTGTTTTCTTTAGTCAAAAACTTTTTGATAAAGTTATTAATGTCGCTTTGAGTTTCTTTAACCCTCGCGCTGTCTTTCACGTTAAATCTAAATTTTTTATCACCGATGTTATATTCAAAACCTTTGAATTTATCGTTGAAAACATTGTTAGTCTTGTTTGTGAAAACATCGTGTTGGCTTTTGTAAAGTTCACGATTTTTTTCTGATTCCTCGTTATGTTTGTTGAAGTATTCAATTGCTTCCTGCTGCTCAGTCGTGAGCTTCACTCCACTTTTGATATCTTCGTAGTATTTGGATTTTACACTTTCCAAGTGTAGCTTTGCTTGAGCAACTTGCTCCTTCATAGCTAATTTTTTTCTTTTTATATCCCTCTCCTCATCCATGTCTTCGTCATACGAAAATGTATCGTCCATAACGAATTCAATTTCGTCTTCTGATAAATGAGGTTTAGTAGATTTATAATATTCTTTTAGTAGAGTTTGATTGTCTAACTCAGAGTAATCTTGATTAAGAGTAACGTAGTCAGTTAAATCACCACCAGTTTCTTCCATAAAAAACATTAGTTTTTGAATGTCCTCTGGTAATTGTTGTCCTGTCTCTATAGATTCGGTTAAAGCTTGCTCTACAGTTTCTGTCACTTCCTCAACCTCTTGTTTAATCTCGTCTGTTACTTCTTCGATAACTGGAGTTTCAGCATTTTCTTCCTGAACTTGAACAGGTTCCTCAACAACTTCTTCGACAACCGCCACTGGTTCTTCAGCTTTAGTTTCTTCTACTGGTTTATCTAAATCAACCTTGGTTATAGTCTCTTGACTTAAATCCTCGGCTTTCATTTTCATTTTTTCTTTAACCTTCGTAACGTTACCTTTTGTCTCGTTACCATCCGGTTGTTTCTCTACTTTTTCCTTTACTTTTAACGAACCAGTTTCGTTATCCACGACTGGCTCTTCTTTTTTCTTTTTTGCCATAATATAATATAATAATAGTTAATAAATTGTTTATCTAGGACCAAATTCAGATAAGTCAATACCTCCTAACACGTCGTTACCCGAAGATTCGAAATCTTTAGGTCCTGTATTACCTTTTCTCTGCTCGATCATTTCTGATTGTTGCGTTGCTTGGATTTTTGTTCTTTTATCTTTACGATCTTCTTTTTCTCTTTCTCCTTGAGATCTTTGATCGACCTCAGCGCCTTTCAACTGCATATTGTACTGGAACTCCTGTTCCATTAATTGTCTTTTTATATCTGCTTCTTGATTTAACTTTTCAATTTCAAACCTAGATTTCGCTTCTTCTATAGCTATAGCTGTTTGTGCAACTTGTTGTTGTTTCTGCATTTCTAACTCAGCTGAAGATTGTTGTTGTTGGATATTAGCTTGCGCCTGAGCTTGCATGTTCTCTTGTTGGATTTTTTGATCTCTAGCTATCTTCTTCTTTCTTCTAATTTTTAATACTTGATTGGCAAGTTTTATATTCTTAATTTCCCTAAGATCGATAGCGTCTTCTAATTCTATATTCTGTTGTCCTAATGCTACTTGAATATTATTTTCCAACATTGCTTTTTCCTCTTCATCAGGAGTTAATTCTATAAATATACCAAAGTCATATAAATGGAGCTCAGACATCTCTGTTAAAGTCGCTACATTATGAGCTCCGATAGATTGAACAAAAGCATCTCTTGTTGGAGAATATTCTATAATATCTGAAATTCTAAGAGATAAGCATTCTGCAACTTCAGATGTCAAAAATAATCCACCTTGCAATATATGTCTTGTGGCTGTATTGGAATTTGCTGCAGCCATTTTCTGAACACCAACTAAAGATTTTGGATCTGGATTAGCTGCGTCTCTAGCCTCGTTAAGCCCGGTCACATCTCTAATCATTTGTAGGTAATAGTTGTAGTTACCTATAAGAGCTTGGAGTTTTTGTCCACCCGCCCCACTGGTAATTTCTTGAATTGGAATTTTACCCGGATTCATATCACCTTCACTTGTAAAGCTCCTCCCAATAACAGATCCTGTTTGAAAGAACATATTTAAAGCTTCTTGTGGATTATAATTTGTTCCATTACCCAAATCAATTTCAGCTAAACCATCAGCATCTAAATAAACACCGTCAGGAGTCATTCTAGACATTACTTGTTGTAATTTTAAGTGAGTCAATTGGATCATGTCTGCGAATCCAGTAATTCTTTTAACTAATGAGTCAATTCTACCTTCATACATTCTGGGAGCACAAATAGCATAATTCATTTTTACTTTAGTAAAGTCACTTTTAGGACGTACCATATTTTTTGCCATTTCCCACTTAAGTAATTTTTTAGTACCTAAAACTAAAGCCCCATCATATAAACATTCTATTTTTCTAGATTCTTTACTAAAATTCTCGTTTTCTTCTGGATTAAAAGAATCATCTTTACCTATTGCTTTTTCAGCCCCACTAGCGCTTTCTTTTAATTTATAAACCTCATTCATATAGGTTTTGTAATTAAAGTAAAGTATATCTACTTTATTTTTATCAGTATCATCTCGTCTTCTACTGATTCTATTTGAACTACTACCCTTTGTTATTTCTTCTAAATCTTCAGATGATAAGTGGGGAAACTGTTTTACAACTTCATTTATAGGAATTGTTTTTACCTCTCCAACGTAATATATATCTTCAAAATAAGGAGAATCAGTATGCGAATAAACTAAATTTGCTGGATCAACATAGTTCACAGTGACACCCTCAGAAGTGTTAAAAGAGGTTTTTACAGCGCCAATACCCAAAACGGTAAGATCACGATAAAACCTCTTTTTTGTTAATTCATATTTATTGCCTTCAAACAAGACGTTTAAGGCTTGTTCCTCCGCGATCTCAACGGCCTGCTTATAGTTAAGTTGCATGTGCAGATCTAGTTCTTCTTGTGAACCTGGTAATAGTGTTGGATTGTTTTTAAATAAATCCATTCCAAACTTTTCTTTTACAAAGTTTTTTAAATCTCTTGTTCTCATATCCTCCATTATAGAGTCCATATAAGCTGTTCTTTTACTTACACCAAAAGGATCTTGAGAATAAGCTTTTATATCATAAGTTCTCTCCGCAATACCGTTTACTACTATATCTACAAATTTGGATATAATTGGAACTGGTTTCCAATCTAAGTTAAGATAGGATAAATCTCCATTGATAGATAATTCATCTTTGTATTTCTGTGTCGATTGTTCTCCCCTAGCATACAATCTTAAATTATGAAAATCGTTTTTACTGTTAGTATATCTGCTGTAACTATTCTCCCCATCAAACCATTCTCCCTCTATAGCTTGAGCAACTTTAAGTCCATATTCAAAACTTATTTTTTCTACATCACTAACTACTTGACTTGGAAAATTCCTCATATTATTCTTTAATTATTTTAGAAACATTACCGACGTTAGAATATTTCGAAATGTTTATATTTAATTTTGGTTTTTCTATTTTAGCATTTGGTGCATATAAGTGTCTATTGTTTGCCATAATAGCTAAACCAGAACTTATCGACGCGTCATGCTTCGTTCTTTTGTTTATATCAAATCTCGCCCAATCATTCAATAACTCATTGAAGTATAAATCTCCAAATGTTCCATCTTGCTTTATACCGACGTGATCTTGGATGTACATCTCAATCGCTGCTGCATGAGCTTGTTTGATATCTTCTGAAGAGTTAGGTATTCCACCGACCTCTTTCTCCGCAACAGATAACTTGTTCCATATCTTGTCTGGTCTATTCATAGAGAAACCTCTATATCCTCTTCTTCTTAAATAGTACAACAACCTGGGTTTATTGTTCTCTGCGAGTATTGGCATTCCATAAAATACTAAAGCCATCAAAACATCCTCAAAGAACATCTCCGCCGTAGGTGGTCTTGATAAGTACTCTAAAAAGAAACTATTCGCAGGAGCATCCTCCATACTAAACCTGGTTAAGCCGTGTAGAGCTCCTTTAGATCCTATTCCATCTACGGTTCCCGATATATCATACGAGTCACAACCAAATGCTCCCATGTGTTCATTACCAGGATATTTTATACCATTTTTTAATACCACTCTATTTTGTAACTGTTGAGGTGGAACCCAACTAGTTTTGAATCTTCCCTTTGGATCTGGGTAAAATATAACTTGAG
>Ga0208299_1000647_pt1 | contig 30848 bp, 59 predicted proteins | sample 15_taG_FD_184089 | JGI IMG/M metagenome (GOLD analysis project Ga0208299, IMG submission 184089) | Marine viral communities from the Subarctic Pacific Ocean - 15_ETSP_OMZ_AT15312 metaG (SPAdes) (version 2) | ecosystem: Environmental > Aquatic > Marine > Oceanic | place: Pacific Ocean | collected...
GGATATTAATCCTTTCAATATTCTTTAGTTTGTCGTGTCTTCTCATGGGTAGATTGTCTATATAGTAATAAATATACCGTAAAAGGGTAAAGTTTATTTGGTAATGTCGGATAAATACCGTATATTTGCGGTATGAGACAATTAACAGAATTAGATAGTGATAAGTTTGGATTATTTCTTATCGAGCAAGTAAAAAAAAGACACTATATCGTTTGGTGGGATTTCTACCGAGAGAATGAAGGTGGCGTATTGGAGCCTGATGGTGACTTTATTGAGTGGATGTTGAGTGAGGCTGATGATGAAGTTGTCTTGAAAGGTTTGGAGTTTTCAGACGTACCAAAGGATGGGAAGTTCAAGACCTATGATGAGGCTTATAATTTTCTGGTAAAGAAATTTGGTAATCTGGAATAAAATAATTATATTTGTATCATGAGAAAAGTAGTAATTATGGAAAAAGTTATTGAGCAGAATGTTGATAAGAAGGTTAAGATTCTACTTAAGAATGATTTAATTAAATTAGGTGTGGGAATTTAATGTGGTGAACAGAGAATCTAACGCTGTGTATGTACTAGATACATTTCATAGAGGAAGTTCAGGGCATCTCTCCAAGAGGTAGGAGATTCGGGCTAACGTTCGGGTTGTTTGTACTACCGCAACATGGGATGCAACACCAACAGTCTTAGCAAGCGAACTTGGATTGCAATGATAGACGGGTAGTGGCACCAGTATGAAAAACTGGATGACTTTAGAGTCATAGATAAATGTTAGATTTAAAAACAAGACCTTGGCTATGCTCATTTATCACATTAAATTTCACTCTAATTTGGTAATCTCAATTATTAATCGTATATTTGTATCACATTAATCAAAAACAATTAGAATGAAAAGAGTATTAGTATTTTTTATTGCATTATTAACAATTGGCAATGTTAACGCCCAATCATTAACGTATAACTCTTGGACTGTTATACCTTATGTTGATGAATTCGAACGACCTACAGGTGATACTGCTAGGGTGGTACTATGCAAGGGTAAATTCAGTAACAGTGCAACATCTGGTAACACCAAATTCACGGCAAAGTTAACCCTTGATACTAAAAGCGAAACGATAAGTATCAGTTTATTTGAATACAATAGAATGCCTAGCGCTAGCATGGCGTATAAACACACATTTGGTACTGTGATAGCTTTGGTGGGTAAAGACAGTCAGAACGCCAGTAACTTCAGTAAGGTTTTTGCACCTAAGAGTGGTGGTTTATATGTGACCAAAAAAGAAAACCCAGAATTATACGAAGCGATAACCACCCAAAGCTACATTTACTTTTTGGTTAAGGGGTCACATTTTGATGGGGCTAGCTCTAGAACTAGCTACAACTTTGAGATGAAACTCAAATAACGTGTAATACCTATACATTTAGCGTATTCTATGATGTGGATAACCCAGATGATGTTGTCGGGGGTGGACATATCCACTCAGTAATAAATTAGAAGAAGCCCGTTAATTCGGGCTTTTCTTGTTTACATTCGTTTCTAATGCATTAGATTTGTATCATAAAGATACAACTAATGACAAAAGCCGAATTCTACACATACTTTCCAGATAAAGACCATTTTCTGGATTTCTACTTACTAGTTCGTAACTATGCTATAACACCACTTGATGGTCCTACTCAAATAATACCAACAGATGCCCAAACGGATGTCTATAGTGCCATGCAGAAACATAGATACGTTCAATTACTGGGTAGTAGGCAAACAGGTAGGAGTCAATTATTGGCTACCTTCATGACGTATTTCTTAGAGTACAACGAAGATGAGGAACTTAATGAGATGTGGTTTGTGTGTCCTAATATGAGTATGATGGAGAATATGGCAAACAACATAACGTTCAAACTTAATAGTTTAGAGGTAACATACGAGAAGGGGTTTGCTAATAGAAAGGAGTTGAGGGTCGGTAACAATCTAATCAGATTTCTAATTACAGACAACTGCCAATTCAGAGGGTTAAACAACGATAGACTTAAAACCCTAATATGTGAGACAGACGGGAGTGAAATGGACAGTGATTTCTATCTTGGTAGTTTAACCTACGCTGTACTAAGTAGTAAACACGCTGGTCTGGTTCTAAGTGGGGCTATACCATATAGTTCTAATATGCCCCAGATACCATTCATTATTCGAACATTACATTGGAGTGGGAGCCAATTACCAACAGAGAGTGGTGAGTGGTCTGCTAACATGATAAAGATGTTAGGTAGAACAAGATTTGAAGAGGAAATGGATACCATGAAGGTTGTTCAACACCCAAAGCCAAAAGAGGCACCACCTCAATTCTTACAATATTAAGATTTGAGTGGTTTGAAGGCTATTTATATGTATGAGTAAACCGTTATATTCGTTAAGGTCTTCAGTACATAAAGAATTGTTATTCGAATCCCAGTTAAATGAGATTGATTGGGATGATACATATTCTGATGTGAGTAAGAGTTGTATGTCTCATGATGCGCTGGTGGATTACTTGAATAGAGTTAGAGCTAATTCTCCTAAAGCCACCAAGGATAGGGAGAAGTTTAAAACTAATGACCCATACGTTCACGCCAAGTCTGACGTGTTTAAGAAGGGTGAAGAAACGATAGACATTGACCATTTCATCAAACAGATAACAAGACCACCAGATACCGTGGTCAACACTAATAAGAAGATGCTTAAAAGTGGAAAAGCCCATGAATTTGTTTACAAAACAGGAGTACCCGCCCTCAGAGGGATTGCATACGACATTGATGCAGGTAAGTTCTATAACATCAATACTTGTCCAGGTGCTGGTTCTTGCATTGCTATATGCTACGCAAGGAAAGGGAATTATATACGCTATGCTGGCTCTTATGACGGGATGACCAGAAGGTTGAATTACCTACTGAATTTCCCAGATAAGTATGAGCAACAGATGTATAATGAACTTAAAGCTAAGTGTGAGGAATATAAAGCTTTCGAAGGTTATAAATCCAGACTCATATTAAGATGGAATGATTCTGGTGACTTCTTTGCTAAGAGATATGTCAAGATGGCAGAAGATGTGATGGCAAAATTGAAGGGTGAGGGTTACAATATTGATAGTTACGCTTATACCAAAGTAGGTGACGTAGCTAACGATAGTGAAGTAGATTCCACATTCTCTTCTGGTGCTAATAAGCGAGAGATGGGTAAGGTATACTCTGACAACCAAAAGATGGCGTTGGTGGTACCTAAAGATATATTTAAGGACTTAGATTTCATGAAAGTAGCTGACGAACAGGAACTTAAGAAGCGTATAGCTAAGTTCTTCAACATTAATATTAATGACGTATTAACGTATGATGAGATGATGTCCACACCAACGGGTGAAGAGGCTAAACTACACGTTATTGTCACACCAGAAGACGGTGATGACGCAGCTTTCAGACCAGACGTTAAGAGCGTATTATTAACCCAACATTAAGATTAGGGGTTGACAGTTACATAATTCTGTAGTATATTTGCATTATGGATAAAGATTTATCGCACCTTACCGACTTAGAAGCCACCCAAGAGTTTATAACTGAGTGGAACAATCTTGACATGACCGAGCGAAACAGTAAAATGAGAGAGTTCGGTATGGTCTACAACCCATATACTGAAAAACCAACTAAAAGAAGGATAGGTCCTAACCTAGAGTTAATCGGTGAATGGGATGATGGTAGACGACCTTTATTAAACCCTTTTGGTGGCACCGCTATGAAAATAATGGAAATTAAGGATAATAAGGTTATAGCATTATATGATATAGATTTTGATACTGATATTATTGGTACCGAAGACATCTTAGAAACTTATTTAACGAGATATGACTAAAGAAGAAACATACGAAATCAGCTTCAATACGAAGCTAACAACACCAAAGGAGCGTGTTGAAATGCTATTGGAAGTTGGGATAATGTATAACCCATTTGAAGAGGGTATTAAAGATAAGGTGATGTGTAACCCATTTACGATGGAAACCATTAATGGTGTGCATGAAGATGGTGAACACATATTTCATCAGGCTTTTACTGGTAAAGTGTGGCGTAAGATATTAGTAGAAAACCACATAGTGGTTAAAGCTTGGGAAGTGGTAAATGATGAAGAGTGGGTAGAGATATTTAAACAAGATGATGAGAATGGGTGGTGGGATTTTAACAAAGAATAAACAACAATATGAAGAACGTACTAATAGTAGACATTGATACCGAGCGTAAAGACGAGGACGGTAACGCAGCACCACCAGTGGTGTTAGGTAAACCAGAATATCTGGGACAACCGACCAACGAGGAAGAAGCAAAAGCCATGATTAATACGGACGTTAGGTCATTGACCGAAGGTTTGATTACGTTGGTAATGACTTCCGATTTGAATAATTTCGGTAAGAAAGAAGATTACCTTTCAGGGATTGTAGCACAATTGACTGAAGGATTAAAAATAGAAGATAAAACAGAAGACCAATGAAGGATTTAATACATTCTCATCTCATTTTTAGCATCCATTAAGGATGTTAAATTTGAGAAACAATGAGTAAAAAAAGAAAAAAAACACACTTTGCGAAAAATGCAATGCTGAACAAGGCAGGGCATCACAGTACAGGGGCTATTGCCGCTAGTATTGTTACAGAAACTTACAGTAACGTCCCAGACGTACAACTACAGATATCTGATTGTAGTAGGGCTGTAAGCTTATCATTAGGCGTATGGGATGCTGACGAAAGAGAGAACTCTTTACTGAAGCTGGACATTATGTTGGATGTTATCATGGACTTGAAAGACGCTCTGGAAGTGGCTTGTGAGGAAGCAGAGGAACTACAACGTAAGAAAGACAAGAAGGCAAAGAAAGAGAAGAAGAAGGCTAAGAAGAAAAAGAAGGCTAAGAAGTAGGAATTGTCGAATTAATTCCCTATTTTTGTTCTTATGAGTGATAAATCGACACATTGTGAACTATGTAAGAGGGAACGTACAACTACCTTCCACCACTTAGTACCCAAGAAAACGCATGGTCGCTCAAGAGTAATCGGGCTACATACCAAGAAGTATATGCGTAGTGCTGGTGCGTACCTATGTCGCGATTGTCACAAGACCGTACACAAGCTGTATGACCATATGACTCTGGCATTAGAGTATTACACCTTAGAGCTACTTAGAACCAGTGAGAAACTGATGAAGTTCGTTAAATGGGTAAGTAAGCAAACAAAAAAGGCTAAGATTTAGGAATTACGTAACCACAAGTCATATTTATTTATATGATGGGATTTGTGACGTTGGTGTTCTTTAGTTTCATTGCTGGGTTAATCTACTCAAGCATAATATATGCGACTGTCCCGTACAAAGTAATCAACATCAAGGTAGCTATTGGTTACCTATTGGGTGGTTCTGTTGCTATTGCTGGTGTATTGGGAGTACATGAACTCTTCCCATGGTGGTTATCATTAGGTGAGGTTATCACCACAGCACTATTCGATGTTACCCACATCACCCAACTATTTTACCTTCAAATCAAGTACTTCCTACAAGTGGGGTTCCTAGAAGAATTCATGAAGATAGCCGTGTTCTTAATATACGGTCTGATAAGGTCTAATAAGAATGACCACCCAGTAGCTATCATGTTCTATATGATGATGGTGAGCATGGGCTTCGGATTGGTGGAGAACTATAGATATGCCATTGACGCTTTCGGTAGCCAATTCCCACATCCATTCCAAGTATTAACAATTAGAAGCTTCACCGCAACCCTAGGGCATATGATATTCGGATTGATATCTGGGTTCTGGATAGCTCTGGGTAAGATACCACCAAAGAGTGATTACAGTAGGTCATGGTTCGATGTGGTTATCAAGAAGCGACCAAAGATTCGTAAATGGTTCTATATTGTTATAGGCTTAATAGGTGCAATAATATTCCATGGTATATACAATTTCAATAACGCCACGTTTGGTGTCCAATCTTTGGGTATCCTATACCTTCAGTTGATTATAGGTCTATTAGCTGGTAGTTGGTGTTTCCAATATTTGAATAAGAGTTATAGGAAATATAGAAAAAAATTGAAGAAAGGGTTGAAAGTGTCGAAATAATTCTGTTTATTTGCCACATGAGATTAATATCGACACATGTAGTTAAAACCTTAGACCTTGGGGTTCACGGAAACCTCTTCGGTGGGATTATGTTATCTTGGGCAGATGAAGCTGGTGCGGCATACGCATCTGAAGTAGCACGAACTACCATGCTCGTAACCGTATCCTTCGGTTCAGTGGAGTTCAAGAGACCAGTCAAATTAGGTCGTATCGTTAAGATATATGGAAGTACCACCAAGATAGGTACCTCATCCATTTCAATTAAACTAGAATCAAGGTCATTCAATACCTTTACAGGTAAGGAGACCGTAGTATTTTCAACCGATGCCGTATTCGTTAGAATAGACGATGAAGGTTCACCAATACCAATAGACAAAACGAAAGTAGAATGAACGAAGTCACCAAAGGAGAAATTAAAATTAAAGCTGAATCTCTAGCATCTGAGCTAAAGCTATACTTAACTGATAAATCCACTACTTATGCTGATTACAGAGACATAATTAAACCATTGCTCGATAATTATAGGTTTAATGTTATTGACTACATTGACAGTGAAGCTGAAGTTGCCGAGCATTGTTTTGAGTACCTTTCAGATTATGATAAAAACAATATACTATCCGAGCAAGGTTATGTTTCCAGATATCAACTAGAAGAAGAGATTGAGGATGAGATACGTAAGGATATGGAAGCTAAAGACCTGAATGAGCTTCAGGTGAATGAACTGCTAGCCCAATTGAAAGTTAAATACGACCTTATTCAGACCTTGGAGAAGGCTCTTGGTGCCAGAATGGTGGCAGATTTGAGAGGGTTACCCGACCCAGACCCACGACCAGACCATAAGAATTATGACAAGAATTGCTATTGCAGTAAGGTGATAGGTAATGAGGCTTATGAGATTGAAGGGTGTTGTGAGAGGTTAGGTATTAAAGCTAATGAGCAATGGGTAGCCAACAACCACGAGGGTGACTTTGTAGTAATGGCTTGTGATTGTGGTAAGCTATCAAAACCATATTTAAAGGATTAATAGTTGCATTTATCAAAGATAATCCGTATCTTTGTAATCTAAACAAGAGAAATTATGTTATTAGAACAAATCAATAGCGATATCAAGACTGCTATGAAAGCTAAGGAAGCCGACAAGCTTCTAACATTAAGATTCCTTAAAGGTCAAGTCCAAAGGAAGTACGACCAACCAACTGATGCAGATGTAGTTGGAGTAGTCAAGAAATGTATTAGTGATGTTAAAGAAACTACCAACAACGCTGCTGAGATTGCGATATTGGAAGTATACATACCAAAGCAATTGAGTGCTGAGGAATTGGGTTCTATGGTATACATATTCGTTACTGAGAATAAGCTTCAAGGTATGGCTGGAATGGGTATCACTATGAAATACTTCAAGGAAGACTTCGGTGGTCAATATGACGGTAAAGTATTATCAGGTATTGTTAAAACCGCACTTGGAGTATGATATCGATAACCAACGTACTACTTATTCTACTTATCCATACGGTGGCTGATTTCTTTTTTCAGTCCAGAAAAATGGCTGAGAATAAGGGTAAGTCAGTATATTGGTTGTCGGTACATGTACTAATATATTCAGTAGTTACCACATTGGGGTGGTTATTATTCACGACATCACCAACGGTTCTGTTTGCTGTAATAAACATAACGGTTGTTACTCACTGGTGTACAGATTTTGTTACCAGTAGGTTATCAGGGTATTTCTACCTTAAGGATAACCTATATGGTTTTTTCAGCACCATAGGTGTTGACCAATTAATTCATGCGACAACATTACTATTAACATACAAATATTTGATAAACTAAAACAACAATATGGGGGTTGAGAAGGAGAATAAAGAAGGTAAGGGGTTTAAGAAGTCGAGGAAACCTAACAAAATCATAATATCTAAGGAAGCGAAACGAGCCGTGGTAAAAGACCCACAATTAAAAGCATTAGTAGAAGAAATGGAGAATATGGAGATACCACAAGACGTAGAAGTAACAGAAGGTGCTCCAGATATAGTAGCCCCACCACTAGGTAGAACACCCGATAACGGGCAGACTTCTAGCAGAGATTTCAGCGTTAGCCCATTGGAATTGGCTATAGTAAATCAGTTCCTATTTGACACCTATATTGATGGTACAGTAGATGGTATATCGGTGAATAACTATGGACATATTGCGGCTGATAATAGGCTTAGATTTGGTGGTTCATTTGACCATGCTGGTGGCTGGTGGTTTAGTATAAAAATGGATGGTGTTGATACCAAATTCTTTATACAGACCGTAGCGTATTTGGATAGATATGACATATTCCAAACCCACTTGAGTATAACCAGTGAGACCAAGATGACTCGAAAGTCATTCGAAACCATGTTCAAGAACGTGAAGGCTATGGCATTCAACAACTCCACGTATAAGGGAGCTTGTATTGAGGTGATAATCGATAAGGGCGCATTCCAAGGTATTAAGAAGGTTGAGGTTAAAGACGTATGTGATAACCTTATCCTTAGTAGAGAACAAAGACGCTTCATCAACCACTTCATCAGTAGAGTTAGAAGAGGTAAAAGCGCAAGGGTGATGTTTAACGGTGTTCCAGGAACTGGTAAGACCGAAAGCATCCGTAAAATCATTAACGAGTTAACACCATTCAGTACTTTCATCATACCAATTTTCACAACGGTAGCAGACCTTAAGATGATATTGGAGTGTTGTGAGATATTCGATGATGGTGTTGTTATTATGGATGACATTGACCTTTATATTGGTTCCAGAGACCAAGGTGGGTACACTAACCTATTGGGTGAGTTCCTATCATTCTTTGATGGTGTTAAGAAGCGTAAAATCAACCTGTTAGCATCCACCAACGATAAAGGATTAGTGGATGAAGCTGCTGAACGTCCTGGACGTTTTAACTTCATAATTGACTTTGATTACTTGGGAGATGACCAAGTTCCAGAGATATGTGATATCCACTTGGATGAGCAATGGAGAGTTAAGGAAGTATACGATACGTTAACTGGTAATATTGACGGTACCAAGGTTAAAGTTACTGGGGCATTCATTGCTAACTTGGCTGATAACATCCGAGAGATGGCATTAGATTTCGAAGAAGATGATGAGGGTGAATGGACATTGGAAGATACTTTATCGTTGATTAAATCATCATATAAAGGGTTTTACAGTAGCCAGACCAAGAAGAAAGCTAACTTAGGGTTCCAAGTGGGAAAATAAATTTGCATAAGTTAAATAAATTACGTATATTTGCACTATTAAATCAAATCGATGGGGGTTTTAAAACTAAAGACTGAGGTGCAACCAGAGGATTACGAAGTAGGGGTAGTGGTTTTAACGTAGTTAAGGGTTATAGGTGGGAATTAAAAATAAATTTATAATGGCACTTAAATTAAAAACTGAAGTTGACCCTAGCGAATATGATTGTGGGGTGATTGTGGCTCGTTTCCAGATTGACCGTCTGCACACAGGTCATAAAGCGCTGATTGACTCAGTATATGAACATCACAAGAAGGTGATTATCTTCTTAGGTCTTCCAGCCAAAGATAAAGGTGGTTCACGTAAGAACCCATTACCATATGCTGCAAGGGAGAAGATGGTTAAAACAGCTTATCCTAGCGCAATAGTAATACCAATTCAGAACAAACGAAGTGATGAGGTTTGGAGTAATGAATTGGATAGGCTTATCAAGATGCCATTCGGGAATGCCAAGTTCCTTCTATATGGTGCCAGAGACTCATTCCTTGAGCATTATTGTGGTAAGTACGACTACACAGAACTAACATCAGATATCTACTATTCCAGTACAGCAGTACGGGAAGCATTATCAGGTAATATCCCAGACTCCGAAGAATGGAGAGCAGGGGTTATCTACGCAATGTACGATAGATACCCAATCACATACCCAACAGTAGACATTATCCCTTATAAGGATGGTGGTAAGATGCTATTGGCTCAACGAGCTAACTCTGACCAATGGAGAATGGTTGGTGGTTTTGTTGACCGAAATGATGAATCTTATGAGGCAGCAGCAGCGAGAGAATTAAGAGAAGAGGCTGGTTCGTGGGAGCATGATAAGATGGAATACGTTACCAGTGGTCAAGTGGACGATTGGAGATACCGAGGTGAGGAAGATGGTATCATGACCACAGTATTCAAGTGTAAACATCTATTCGGTAGACCCGAAGGTGGTGACGATATCTCTGTCGTTAAGTGGTGGGATATTGATGAGGTTAGAGAGAACCTTGAGGATGGTATTGAGAAACTTATTGTACCTGAACATATCAAGTTCGTTCAGAAGTTCTTGGATACCCACAAAGTAGAAGAATTTGACCCAACAGGAAAAGGAGTATGAAGTACAGAATCAAAATAATCACATACCAGAACGGTAGGAAATCGTATATGCCTGAAATTGAACTCGACAAGAAAAAATGGTGGTTTTGGGGTGATAAGATTTGGGCTGGTTTGGATTTTGAGGGTAAGGTGGAAGAATATTTTCTTGGTTCTACTGGTTATAATATGGATAAAAGGTCTCACGCATTAAAGGCTATCGACCTAAACTTTGAAGGGAATACAGACATTCAAACCATTGAATTTGAATACATAAACAAATGATAAAAGGGGCAATAGGCATAATACTGGCGCCAAGAGCAAAGGGTAAGAGCTACCTCAAAGAAGCCAATGAGAGGGCAATTAAGATGGCAAAAGAATTAGGTTACAAGGTAACACGTAAATAGAAAACACGATGAATACACTACAGAAAAGAGTACAGAGAAATTTTAAGAGAGCCTTGGAGAACAGGGATTGGGAAGCGATGCTTAATCTAAGCCCAACGTTGGAGAAACTAATGACCAAGCCATGGAATTTGGCTATGTTGGGAGACGCTTACAAGTATTCCCACCACAAGTTCTATCTTGATAACACAAGTAAGATAGGTTCCTACATGGAATCTAGGGGTGGTCGTTACGATACTACTGTATTCTACGGTCTACAGTACTTCCTTAAGAAATACCTATCGGGTGTCGCTATTCTTGCAGAAGAAGTGGATGAGGCTTACGAGTACCTAGGAACTAAATTGGGTACATTCGGTAGAGACGATGTGTTCGACAGAACTAAGTTCGATTACATTGTTGAGAAGCATGGTGGTAAACTACCAATCCGTATTAAAGCGGTTCCAGAGGGAACATCAGTTGGTGTAAGTAACGTTATGTTATATATCGAGAATACTGACCCTAACTGCGCATGGTTGACCAACTTCCTTGAAACACTTATCTTGCAAATCTGGTACCCTATTACAGTGGCTACCCTTTCAAGAGAGGTTAAGAAGGTAGCTAATCAAGCATTCCTTGATACTACTGACCACGATTCAGACACAATCGATTTCCTATTGGACTTCGTATTGAATGACTTTGGTTTCCGTGGAGTATCCAGTGTTCAGTCTGCCGCAATCGGTGGTTCTGCTCACCTGATTAACTTCAGAGGTTCAGACACCACAATCGCATCACACCTTATTAAAGGTTACTACAATACCGATACGGTTTATAACCTATCAGTTCCAGCAACCGAACACTCCATCATGTGTATGAAGGGTAGAGTTGGTGAACCTGCGATGATGAGACGAGTTCTTGAGAAGTACCCAACAGGTATAGTAGCTTGTGTATCAGATACTTACGGTATCATGAACGCAATCAAGAACATCTGGGGTGATGAGTTGAAAGAGTTGATATTGTCAAGACCTGCGGAACCAGGTAATCAGCTTGTAATTCGACCTGACTCTGGGCACGTTATCAACACGTTGATAATGATATTCGATGAGTTGTTCGAGATATTCGGCTACACGACCAACAGTAAGGGTTGTAAGGTGCTTCCACCACAGATTCGAGTAATCCAAGGTGATGGGGTTAACCCAGAGAGTATCGCTGAGATTTATGATATGCTACGTGAGAGAAAGATATCTGCTGAGAACATCGTATTTGGTATGGGTGGGAAACTACTTCAAGCTGGGTTGTCGCGTGACACTCAAAATTTTGCTACTAAGGCTTGCTTCGCAGTAGTTGATGGGAAAGAGCGTAATATTGCAAAAAGTCCTATTGAAATAGACGAGAACTTCGAGCAAGTGGAATCGTTCAAGAAATCTAAAAGTGGTGAATTGAAACTCGTTAAAGCTGAAGATGGAACCTTCTTTACACTAACATCTCATGATAAGGGTTATGAGGAAGCTAAAGATGAACTGGTACCAGTATTTGAAGATGGGGTCATTCTGAAAGAATATTCATTCGAAGAGATTCGTGAGAATGCGTCTATTCACCAGAAAGAACTGGAAGTAGCTTAGAAGATACATCTTCATCATATCGTATTCTGAGAAGCGTGATATTATTATCTTTACAGTAGTCTGTTTTGATTTTATCACGCTTCTTAATTTCGTTAAACTTTTCCTCACCACCAAAAAAATCTACAGGTTCAAAGTGTTGGATACCATCATACTCAATACAAGTATTTAGTTCTGGTAAGTAGAAGTCAAATGGTAAGGGGTTTATATTTATACAGTCATCGAACCCATATTCTGGTTCGAACTCTATTTCACTATTCAATAAGATTTCTCTAATTGCATGTTCCCCACTGGAGTTATTACATGTTGGGCAACCAGCACCACATTTATGATTAGATGGTAACTGTTCAAACTCACCATGTTTCGGGCAAATTATGGTTAAATTAGTAAACCCATTTACATAGTGTGACAACGAATAATTATATAAATCACCATGCTTCATTCTAGCTTTCCGTATGAAGGTCTCAGTATCATCACTAAAACTCTTACCAACCCTTATTGATGAGCAAGCGTTACAACCAGTACCTAATGCGTGTCTACTAGCTACCTGTTCGAACTCACCATGTATTGGGCATATGATAACCACTTTAGAGTGAGCGTCAACATACTTAGCTTTAGAGTAATCGTATAAATCACCATGCATCTCCTTGGATTCTTTAACGAACATCTCATTAGTCTTACGCCTTTTATTTATCCCACATAGTAGACATTCATACCCCTTTAAATGTCCTCTGGGTGACTGCTCAAACTCCCCATGTTTGGGACATATAATTATTACTTTATCTTTAGTGGTTTTATACTCAACCTTAGAATAATCGTATTTATTATTGTGGATTGCGTTAGCCTCACTTATGAATTTATTAACACATTTCGTTTGTGATTCTAAGAAGCAAACCATACAATTCTGACCTAATAAGTGATTTGCTGGAATTTGTTTAAATTCACCATGTTCTGGGCATATGATGACCACATGTTTACGTGCGTTAACGTACTTAACTTTAGAGTAGTTGTAGAAGCCATTATGAATACTAGTAGCCTTGGTTATAAATTCTTTCGTGGTTAACTTCTTAACCCCACTACATTTGGAACACCCAAACCCTTTTAGATGACTACTAGCCTCTTGACTAAACTCACCATGCTCAGGACAGATGATTCTCACCTTATCCTTATTACTCTTATATTCGACTAAGCTATAATCGAATTTACCATTGTGAATTTCAAAAGCCTCTATAATAAATTCGTTAGTAGTTCTTTTCTTATTTCGCTTCACATGGTTAAATATAAATCATGATAATGAGAAAATAAATGGTAAATAGTTTGTTTATGTGGAAACTTTTTTGTATATTTGTATAATATGAAAAATATGGCGATAAATATATTCAGATTATTAATAGTGTTATTATTCGGTGGTGGTACTATCCTATTATGGTTTGACCCAGCAATGCCTAAGTTTGGTAGCTTCATTGCTACCACATTTGGTATGGTTGGGTTGATATGGGTTGATATGTTATTGGAAGAACGTTTAACTTAGCGTAATGGGGTTAGGGTTATTCAGTACTAGTTCATTCGATAGTGATTGGGATAAGAACTTTAGTGTTAACTTATCATCCAAGGCACCATTCATTAAGGTGGAGCAGATTACTGAGGTGGTCAGAACCACCCCTGACCCAACTAAGTTCACCGTTGATGCGGTAAAACAAGTGGGTAACCATCTGGTACTTAGGCTCTTCTATGATGAGGCTACTAACTATGAGGGTAAGAAGATACTGGTATATAAAGGTGTCACCTATATGGAGTTGGTGAAAAGGAATAAAGGGATTATTGACCCACACTTTTCAAGTAATAATGAGTATGGTATATCACCATTTGCGAGATTTGAACCGACCAATGAGGGTTGGAGAGAAGCTATAAACCTATGTAACTCAATGATAAGAAACAATTAAACGATTAAACAATGGAACTAACGAAAGGACAGATTAACAGGGTTATGCAAACACTAATGAGTGAAATGGATTATGACCCAAGCTATGTGATAACAGAAGAATTCGCCACCACGGAACGGTGGGGTAGTATGCCAGATGAAGCCTTTAAAGGTTTAATCGGATATACGGTTGAATTGGAGATTGATGGTGACCATCGTCATGATGGTCAAATGGTGGAGTATGATTTCACGTTCATCAGCCCAAAGAAGAAGAAGACTAACATCACCACTGATATGTGTTTGGTGGTAGGGTTCAATTATCATAAATCAGTAACAATCAAGTAATGGAAAACAACTGGAACTGGTACGAAATCACAAATCCTGATAGACCAATGAGAACATATCAACTTGAGGATGACCCTGAGTTGATTCACATCATTCAGACTGGCTTCAAGGATAAGTACATCGTAGTATATGAAGATGCTTACGAATTGACCCTTGGTGAAACCAAGATACGAACCAAAGCGGAAATAGAAAAGGAGTTTAAGATTACCCTATGAGCATACTAAAATCGTTCGATAACGCATATGCTGATGCTACCCGAAAGGGGTGGGATTACATATATGTATTCTTGGACTTACATAGCACTCTAATCAAGCCAAACTATAAGACTGGTGAAATACCAACGGACTTCTATGAAGGTGCCTTAAAAGGGCTTAAAATGCTTTATGCGGCTCAGGATACCAAGATTATCATGTATACCTGTAGTCATCCTCATGAGATTAAGAAGTATGAAAATCTATTCCGTAGACACGGTGTAGTATTCGACTTCATCAATGAGAATCCAGAGGTGACCACAACCCCACAAGGGTATGGTTGCTACGACATGAAACCATACTTCAATGTATTGATTGATGATAAGGCTGGTTTCTATGCTGAAGAGGATTGGGAAGAGCTGGTTGATTATCTTCATGGTAGGTATGGAGCGCAAGTTAGAACCTCTGCTGAGTGGTATGAAATGACTGACTATAAAGCTGGTTTAATAATCTATGACCCAGATGGTTGGGATAGACAGAACTATCAATTCTCATACCATGAAGAATTGGTGACATTTGAAGAGTATAAGAATAGAGTAGGTTCATCAACCTGCTTATGGAAACCAATAGAACGAAAGTAATGGATATAGATAGAACAGTAACAGTAAGAATTTCACCGAAACAATTGAAAGAGATTGTAACAGCCCATTTACTTAAGAATGGTGTAACAGCCGAGAGTATTTATTTTGAAGTGGGTGGTCACGAAACTGAGGGTGACTGGCAAGCAGCATTACCCTTAGACTATAGATTGGATAGGGTTGTATGTACAGGAAAAGAGATAAAAGATGGAGACAGTGGAAAAGCAAACTAAGTATGATAACCTATTTGAGGTGTCTAAACTATTCGATGATGAAACTAAGAACTTCTTTACGTGGCGTGAGGTACAGGATATAATGGTGACACATAATGTCACTTTGAGGGATGATGATTCCATAATTACCTCCTTTCAAGGTAGTCAACACCATGATGGTGAGTATTATCCAGCAGAGGTTTCGGTATTGGTGATGAGACGTAGATTGGAGACTGGTGCCGAGGTAGCCGAAAGGTTAGAACGCTTTGCTCGTATCGAGTTTGATGCGAAAGAGCGTAGACGTAAACAGTACGAAGAATTGAGACAAGAATTTGGGTAATTTCAAAGTGATAATAGCGGGTGGTAGAACCTTCAATGATTATGACCTATTGGTTGAATCCTGTGATAAACTATTCGTCAACAAACACCCGAATATCGAGATAGTGAACGGTGGTGCCAGAGGTGCTGATAGACTTGGTGGTAAGTATGCCATACAAAAGGGATATAAAATGAAGCCATTCCCTGCTGACTGGGATAATTTTGGTAAGGCTGGTGGTTACATTAGGAATAAGGAGATGGCAGAGTATGCTGATGCAGCGCTAATCTTCTGGGATAATAAATCTAAAGGTAGTGAGAGTATGATTAGTTTAGCGAAACAGTATGGATTAATGCTTAGGGTTATAAATTATTAACTTTTGCTCTATTACTGTCTATTTATATTAGACAAAACTAAAGGAGCAATGAGAATACGTAATAATTTAAGTGGGTTAAAATTTAACAGGTTAACAGTATTATCGCCAGTACCTAGAGAGGTTGGTGAGCGAACACACTATGATTGTGTCTGTGAATGTGGAAATGAAGTAGTTGTAGAGGGTACTAAAATTAGGTCTAATCATACAAAGAGTTGTGGTTGTATTAGAAAAGATGTTGATTATGGTAAAGGTGTTAGATTACCTGAAGGTGAGGCGAGTAGGAATGCGTTGATTAATAACTATAAATACAACGCTAAAAGTAAGGGTATTAATTTTGAACTAACTGATGACGAAATGATTGAGATGTTCGAGTCTGATTGTTATTATTGTGGGAGAGAACCGTATATGGCTACGCATCGTAAGGGGTTGAATGGTTCCTATATTTATACTGGGATTGATAGATTAGATAATGATATTAGTGTTGGTTATACGATTGAAAATACAAAACCGTGTTGTACCCAATGTAACTATATAAAGAATAAATTAAACCACGATGAATTCGTTAAATGGGTGGTAGAAGTCTATACTAATTTAACTAAAAATGGGATGGAAAATCCAAGGGAGCCAAGCACATGATTGATTTGGCTAAAGCGGAAGGGATAACGGTGAAGGTGGTAAGATATTGAGTGATTTAAAGACGTATATAAAGAACACTGAGGAAAGGATAGCTGACTACAAGAAGATAATGTCCGATATGTATCAAGACCCAGCATGGAAGGGTGTGGATAAGACCACAGAATTCTTCCTTTGGTATAAAAACCATTTGAGGGAGATGTTGAATGACGAGCAGAAGTGTTTGAGGATAATGAGAATAGAGAGGGAGTATGAGAATTCTGGTATGACCTACTTCCATCAAGAACCCAAGACTGACGAGGAAATAATACAGGAAAAGGCTGATAAATTGGTTACAAATATACAAAAATTAGGTTATAGTGTTGAAATTACCAATTGTTTGTAGTATATTTGAGATAAAGAGTAAAACATGAGTTTAATAAAAGTAGAAATAACAGAAGACCACCTTAAGGTGGCAAAGCAGATGATATTCCATAATATGGAGAACGTAATATTCGCTGCTGACGAAGAAGGTTCACCATTCGGTGGGGAAAACATATTTGAGGATATTGACCTAATATTGGAAGGGGCACCAGTAAATGGTGTTGACCCATTCATTGACCCAGAACCATTGAGTGAAGAGAAAATCGAATACTATCAAGAATTATATAAGGATTTACCTCACGTTATTGAGGTCATCCTACAGTTAGAAACCTTTGAGGTTGGGTTCTACAAGCGTAGATTCCATATCCGAAGAGGTGGTTGGAAGAAATATACACCTAAAGTAAAAGCATAATGACATTAAGACAGAAGTACTGGGATTACGTCCTTAAGGATGGTACCGCAACAACAGCAGAAGCAATCGTATTCGATATCGTCTGGAACCTATCTGATAGGAGAGGATTGAAACAAGAATGGCAAAAGATTGATGAAGAAGTTCTGGAAGAAATCCTACAAACATGGGTGGACATAGTTGAAGCTAAGACCAATGGATAACCAAGGGGTACTATCATTGCTTGAAGTGGAACGTTCTATGAGAGTGGGGGTAAAGATTTCTCATGATGAGGTGAGTAGAATAACGGTAAACAAGCTAATTGACATTAGAAAGTTTATCTCAGAACGTAAGGGTAAAGATGTAACCGCATTTGATGAGGTGTTGCGCCACTTCTTAGATAAGGATGAGTTCATTAAATATGTTATTAACGAAGAAGAAATAGAATACTAATGAGTAAGAAAACATCATATGTAATCGTAAAAGAGTACATAATTCGAAAGAAGAGGAAGAACAGTGTTACAGTCCCAATCATATTGGTTAACAACGTGAGTGAGATTATGGAATTCAATACAGAAGACGAAGCAACTAAGCTGGCGCAACTATTTGAAGCTAACTCAGATTCTGGGTGGGCATACAAAGTAAGGAAGATTAATTAAACAAATATAGATATGAAAATAGACGCAGCAGAAATGTACGAACTAATCGAAGATTGGTACGGTGATGATAGTGACAGAGACTTTAAGTTCAAAGTCAAGAAAAAAATCTTAACCGATTCTGACGATGAAGATGGTGGTGGGTGGTACGATATTATATTCGAAGAGATTGCTACAGGTGACTTATACAAAGGTAGCTATACTGATTGGGACATAGATAATACCGACTACGATGAGGAAACTGGTGAAATCTATGAGGATGGTAGAGTTGATTTGTGTACCACTTTAACTAAGGTTAAGGCGGTTAAGACCACTACTACCAAATACGTATAAATTTAATTAGGAAGTTTCACTTAAATCCCGTATCTTTGCGGGTAAACAATACTAAATGGATAGTAGTAATTCGATTATTTTTTCCGTGGATGGTAGGTTAGACCTACGAGATAAAATAGTTGCCTACATTCGTAGACGACTAAAGAACATCGAGAAGGGTTCCATGACCAACAGGAAATTCAAGGACGGTGAGGTCAACGTCAATTTCAACGATACAATCAGGGGTAAGAGGGTCTATCTATTGACCAGTCCTAATAACTCGGACGAGATATTGAAATTGATATTCGCCATTGATGCGGCACGTAGAGCATCAGCAAAGGAAATCATTCCGATTATCACTTATTTCCCATACGCAAGACAAGATAAGCGTGACCAAAGTAGAGGCTCAATCAACGCTAAGGTGTTGGCAAGCATCTATGAGGAACGAGGCGCTTCCAAGGTTATAACCATGGAACTACATGCTGACCAAATTGAAGGGTTCTTTGAGATACCTGTTAGTAATATCAAAGGTAAGTACCTATTTGCCGATTACGTGGCTGAGAAGGCTCGTGAACATGGTGGTGATGTGGTGTTGGCATCTGCTGATGCTGGTGGTGGTAAGCGATTGGAGAAGATGGCTAGTCTGGTACATAAACGTCACGGTATTGACCTACCATTAGTGTTCGCCCATAAGACCCGAATTGAAGATAATAAGGTAGATAAGATACGTATCATTGGTGAGGTAAAGGGTAAGTATGTTATCTTCTTAGATGATATGTTAGATACTGGTGGCACATTATGTGCAGCCGCAACTGGAGTAATGACCGAAGGGGCTATAGGTTGTGAAGGTATCGTAACACATCTATTAGGAAGTGGTGACGCTGTTAAGAATATTGAAAAATCACCATTGAACGTGATGCTGGGGTCTGATAGTTTAGTCATACCAGTACACGAAAAGTTCGTAGAAATATCTGCGGGAAGTGAGATAGGAAAAGCTATAATCGCTGATGATTATAGCATTAGTTTAAGTAGATTACAAGAAGACGTATGAGAGAATATTTATTCACCGAAGAGTTATTAGCTAAGTCTTTCGAGGGTAACCAAAGTGCCCAACATGAAATTTACGGTAAGATACGAAAAGTTATGTTACCCGTAGCTCAACGCTATATTGATGATGAGATTATAGTGGATGAGATGATACAAGAATCCATCATCAAGATATTCAAGCGACTAAACGTCATACACTATAAGGCTTTGGTAGCTTATTCTAAGCGAACGATTAATAATAAATGCATCGATTGGCTTAGAACGAACGCCAGTAAAGTTAGGAAGACCATAAGTCTTGATGCCTCACTTAAAGGTCTTACCAATGAGAACGAGAAACCTATTCAGAGTTACAATATGGACGTTCAGAAGGGGTATGACCCTGATGTGGTATGGGAGAAGCTATATGCCGCCATAGAGGACCTATCACCAGCATATCAAAAAGTATTCAAGATGCATTACCTTGATGGGATGATGGTGGCAGACATAGCCAACGAATTAGGGACACACAAAGGGAGTACCAAATCAAATCTACATAAAGCTAGGGCTAATATGAGGAAAAAACTAGGGTCTTATGACGAAGTATTGTCATAAAACCATACAATAATGTTGCAACTGTCGATTTAATTCGGTATGTTTGCTTCATCATAACTACTTCAACAACAACAAACAACAAACAATGAAGTTTAAACAACTAACGGAAGAGAATATTGCCGATATAACTGAGATATTCAGTGATAAGGCTACATCATGGGATGAACGAATGGATAGCATTCGTAGAGTTACTGGGGTGTCAGAAAGAACAACCAGAAAATGGTTAATTAAATTGGGTATATCCCAGACCAAAGAGGAATTGTCACCTCAATATGAGGAAGCCAAGAATAAAAAGGCTGATAGGACTAAACAACGCTTCTTTGTTACATGGGGACAATGTAATACCAAACCAAACCATAACCTATTCGATGGTATGGAACTGTTGGCTAAGAAGTACGATGCTGCCATTCACGTAATCGCAGGTAGGTACAAAAACCCTAACAGTCTTAAAACTAGTGCGGTAATTAAAGCAACGGAAACGTGGCACTCAAGATTGGTTCCATATCTGGATGCTAATCGACATGATATTCACAAGTACCTATCAATTCTATCTGACGTTAAGACACAGCCGACTGCGGTTAATCCTATGTCTGGTATGGCGGGTGTAAGTGGTGTTAATTCATGTATCTTCGGGTCACCTAAAATGCAGATGGAAATGATTCCAGTGCTTGAGGGTAACAAGCCTAAGATGATGCTTACTACAGGTGCCTGTACGGTTAAGAACTACACAGACTCCAAAGCTGGTAAGAAAGGTGAATTCCACCATACGTTAGGTTTCGTAGTGGTAGAGATTGAGGACAAGGATACGTTCCATGTTCGTCAAGTAACTGCTGATGATGATGGTAACTTTATTGACCTATTCACCGAGTATAAGAATGGTAAGCTAAGTAAGGTTAAAGATTGTGGCGCTATTGTATTGGGTGACCTTCACGTTGGACACCATGACCCAGAAGTTATAGATTCAACCCTAAAGTTGATGAAGAAGGTTAAGCCTGAGCATACAATCTTACATGACGTATTCGATGGTAGGTCAATTAGTCACCACGAAGCGAAAGACCCATTCCTACAGTACTCTAAGGAATTTCATAACCTGAATGATTTGGGTGAAGAGATTGACGAGATGATGGATGTGTTGGATGACTTTAAGAAGTTCCCTAACGTAGTAATCGTTAGAAGTAACCACGATGATTTCTTGGATAGGTGGTTGAAACTGAACGATTGGCGTAAGCAATCCACCCCAAAGAACAACAAACTATACATGGACTTCGCCCATAGGCTGATGAACCAATATGAAACTGCGCCACATAAGGTATTAGGCGTTATCCCAGAACTGATTACCGAGAAGTTCCCCAAGTTCAAAACATTGGGTAGAGGGGATTCTTACAAGGTATATGGTTGGGAACTAGGACACCACGGTGATATGGGTTCCAACGGCTCTAGAGGTTCATTGTTGAGCTTCAGGAGATTGAATACCAAAGTGGTCGTAGGTCACTATCATTCTCCAGGACGTAAAGATGGTGCCTTGGCAGTAGGAACATCAACCTTTTTGAGGGTTGGTTATAATCAAGGTGCTTCTGGTTGGTTTAACACCCACGTACTTATTCACAAGAATGGTAAAGCACAGCATATAAATTTCATAAATGGTAAATACACAACATTGAAATAGTAATTTAACAAAAAACAAATAGATATGAAAAATACACCAACCTACGTTACAATAGAAGATTTGATAGCACAACTATCTGAGTATAACCCAAAGGCACGTTTTTACGCCATATCTCCAGATGAAAAGCGAGATAGACATTTTGGTTTAGCCCATGTAGGGTCGGAAGATAAAATGGAGACTAAAGAAGTCTGCTTAATGTTTGAACCAGAAGGAGTGGAATGAAAATAATTGTAAAAAATCAAGAAGACAAGGAAGCCTTATTAGCCGAGAGCCGTTATATACACGACTTCATGATAGGTAGGCATGATGTGAAACGAGCCAAAGAAGAAATGGGTAAGCATTACATATTGGGGTTAGATTCGGATAAGGCAGGTGGTCTTATGCACTTCTATATGAACCCAGATATGATTGAAATCGAAGAAAAATGAAAAAAAGGTGGCAATTGTCAAATAATTGTAGTATCTTTGCAAAATAGATGAGTAGGAATAATAGGAACTTTGGTCGTAAACACAAAATAAACGACCAAATCAGAGGACAAGAGGTTAGGGTGGTTGGTGATAACGTGGAGAACGGTATCATACCATTGGCTGATGCGAAAGAATTAGCGACCTCAATGGAATTGGACTTGGTATTGATTAATGATAGTGCTTCCCCAGTTATCTGTAAGATAATGGATTACGGTAAGTTCTTGTTTGATACCAATAAGAAACCTAAGCAACCCAAAACCAAACCTATGAAGGAGATGCGCTACACGCCAAATATTGGTGAGAGCGATTTCGAATTCAAACTTCGACATGTTATAAGCTTCCTTGAGAAGGGACATAAGGTGAAAGCCTTTGTATTCTTCAGAGGTAGGGAAATGGCATTTAGAGATAAGGGTGAGGCAATCCTATTGAGACTATCTGTGGCAATAGAAGACTACGGCATCCCAGAGGGGTTACCAAGGTTCGAAGGTAGGAAATGTAATATCATATTTAAACCGAAGAAGTAATGAATAATAAAAGAATGGCAGTTGACGCCCAACGTCTTAAGAAGAGTAAGAAGTACCCAAGGCATTGGAAGTACTCAATCACGATTGAGGAAGTTGATGGTACCATCAATGTCACACCAGCATATGGTACTGACATGGAAGATGCGTTAGCGTCTGTAGACCTTATCGCACGTAGAAGCTGGTTACTAAGATTCTTCAACAGGTTCCCACAATGGGTAGCTATGGTGATTGGTGGTGGTCTTATGACTGGTGCCGCTATATTGTCAGAGGCGTATGGTACACCTAATTGGATACTTGGGCTATTGGGGGTAATCTGTGCTGTTGGTGCGGGAGCGTACTACGCTAACAGAAGTATTGAGAAACATATGGTTAATAATAATGAATGACCTAAAGGATATCAGGGCAGCCCTGTATGATTATCACGCATCTGAATTGGATGAACTATTATTGGTTCCCAATTCAATTCGAACGTCAACAGGTAAATATATAGATTTTACTGACCTAACACCAGACGTAATCTGCATAGAGGATATTGCGCACTCATTGAGTATGCAATGTAGATTTGGTGGGCATTTACCTGAATTCTATAGCATTGCTCAACATTCGGTACATTGCTCTGAAATCGTAGATGAAGAATACGCTTTGGAAGCTTTAATGCATGATGCTTCAGAAGCGTACATGCTGGATATACCTAAACCATTGAAGAACCTTTTAACCTCATATGAGGTTTTGGAGACGGAAATGATGGAGCTTATGGCTGAGAAATATGGGTTTAGTTATCCGTTGAATAAGTCAGTGAAGGATGTTGATGCAATTATGCTGAAAGTTGAGTTCATAGGTGCCATGCTTCAACGGGGTCATTTTGAGTGTTGGACACAAAATCAAGCTAAGGCTAGATTCCTTAGAAGATATAATGAGCTAACATAAATGGTGGGCTATTTATCTTTAGAATGTTTGATAAATCCAAGACGAGAAAAGGTAGGTTAGAAGAGGGGTTACTGGAAGAGATATCCAAGGATACCTTAAATGTAGATAATATAATCGAATTAGTTGATGTCTATGAACAGGATAATCTGGACACCATAGACAAGTGTAAGAGGGATAAACGACTGGAACTGAATAAGATAAATGGAGCACTTAAACAAACGATTGATGCCCATGGTCCTATCACGAAGGTGCTTATTGGTTCAGCCTCTAAGAGAATTTATGGAGCATTACTATTAGAGTCACCCAAGAAGCAACCTAAAGCGAAGGTATCGTTAAGGTATTTGATTGCGGCTCTCATCACTGGTCTGATTATCGGACTGATGTTGTAATGTTTACTTTTCAGTAAAAAGAGTATATTTAATTTAATATTTAACTAAACAATTAAAAGTTACACATGGGTAAAAGAGGGTCATTTAAAATTTCGAATAGATTTACTGACAGAAGTTCACTATCATTCACCAAGTACCTTGCTGATATATCAAGTATCGATATGTTCACAACGGACGAGGAATACGAGTGCGCTGTAAAAGCGGCAACTGGAGATAGGAAAGCTAAAGAAGAGTTGGTTACACGGAACCTACGTTTCGTTGTAAGTGTTGCGAAGAGTTATGTAAGAAAAGGCGTGTCTTTGGAAGACCTTGTTAATGAGGGTAACTACGGATTGATAATGGCGGCTGAAAAGTTTGACCCAACAATGGGTAATAAATTTTTCACATATGCGGTATGGTGGATTAGGCGATATGTTGTAGCATATTCATGCGATAACTCCACAACCATTAGAATACCAATCAATAAGAGTGGTGCTATCACCAAGCTTAGGAAAAGGTTATCTCTAAAGGAACAAGAGTTAAGTCGACCAGCAACATACGAAGACCTTATAAATGATGTTACTACACCCCACGAAATTGAGGTATTGGAGAACCTGATTAAGGTTTCCAACATATCAGTTACTTCAATGGATACTCCATTGGATTTGGGTGACGGTACTGGTTCTATGTACGAAATCATCGCTGATGATTCATTCGGTGACGCTGACCATTTGGTTACTGGTGTTGATATTAAGAAGATGGTAAGCGAGGGTTTAAGTAAGCTTAGACCATTGGATGCCAGAGTTATAATTAGACGATACGGATTGGATGGTAGACCACCAATGACTCTTGCTGAGTGTGGTGAGGAACCTGATATTGCGGTATCACGTGAGCGTGTGCGTCAAATCGAGAAACGAGCTTTCAGAGAGTTGAGACACCGTATTGGTAAACATTCATTAGAAACTGTATAATGACATACACGAAAGAACAAGTATTGGAGTACCTTAACGGGCAAAACTCATTGGAAGGTGCTATCAACAACCTAAATTATATTGGTAGTGATAGAGCCAGAATTATAGATAGGAATAATGGTAAGACGTTGTTCTATCTGGGTGAGGATGTTAAGACTAAAAATCAGGTTAAGGCTGAGGTAATTAAATATCTGAAAAGTCAGGCTTGTGAAATGTCTGGTAAGGAAGAACTTATGAGTATGGCTGAGGCTTTGGATTATAACGAACTAACCTTAGTGAAATAATGGCTGAGAAGATTAACATACCCGTAAGATTCCCCAATGAATCATATGCTATAGAAGTACCTATAGATTTGGATGAATTCAATCCTGAGAAGACGTTTGATGATGTCACATTTGGTTGGTGGGGTAATATCTATGTCAACATAGAAAACGAATACTTACCAGAGGATAAGATGGTTGATGGTTTTTAACTATTGGTTCGATATTTATATACATAATATTGATACCAATGGCAGATGACAAAGAATTAATTAGAAAAATCCTTAGAGAAGGGTTCGGGATTTCCGAAGACGGAGAATCACAACCAGCACCACAATATACCAGAGATACCGAAGATAGAGGCGTTGAAAAAGCGACTGATGGTGATTACGAGAGGGTACGAGGTATTCTTGATAATGACCTTATCAATCACGCTGGCGCCATTCTAAGGCTGTGGGGTACTAAAGATGCGACTAAGAGAAGTCTATTCCGTAAGAAGTTAGGTAAGGAAAAGAATGATGATGGTGGTGTATATGAGTTCGATAAGGAAGAGATGACCAAACTTATCTCTATTCTGGATAACCTATCCAAAGATATATCTGCCCACATACATAAAAGTGAGTAAGTTAAACTATATAATGCAAGTAAAAGGTGCCCTAATCGGCACCTTTTTTTGGTTAAAACTTGCGTATGTCAATATAAACCTGTATATTTGTTACCATGAAAGAAGATAGAGAAGAAATGGGGTACACAGAAGCTGATGCTTGGATGTTTAGTGAGATGTTCGATGAACGGTATTGGGACAACTACCCGTTAGGTATTCAACACAATCTGTATGGTAAACTTTTATCATTCGAAAACCGAGCTAAAGTTAATATGGAAAGAGCAACCATATTGGGTTTAGGTGAGGACTACGATATGATTAACGATGCCATGGTTATTGTTAGATACAATATGGACGAGTTGGAACGCTCCATGGCATTCAATGAGGATGCCATTACTGAGCAGATGTTCGGTACTGAGCCATATTGCTTGAATTAATATTTGCATAAGTCAAATTAATTACGTATATTTGCATCATGGATAAGCGATTTAAGAATAACTATTTAGCACAAAACGTAGGTAAACTAATCGATGAACAATCGAACGTTAGACCTACCAAAGGCGATGTTGGTGGTTTCTCAATAGACTTCACCAATGAAGGTGACACCATTAGTTATGAATCTCTGATATACCTAGATGAGGAAAGCAGAGACGCTGACCTTGAACTTTTAACCACACTACTCAAATGAAATATTTACTACACGGGATAATAATTTTCTTACTGTTTATCCTATTTCTATGGATATTTGGTGGGGGGGCAATAATGTATTATGGTGTCTGGTGTGTAGTTTTAGTATTACAGGTTTTCATGCTTGTTACTGGTACTGACCTGACCAAGATACTTAAAAAGGATACCGCTTACTTAAACGGGTTAAAGGATGAGAATGGTAAGTTAGACATGAAACACGTTAATGACGAGGTTGCGGAGAACGTCAAGAGTAAGACGATTAAATACCTGACCATTATGATTATATCTTTCGGGGTTCTATTCTGGCAATTCTTAGGGTTATTCTCCACCAATTGGTTCATATTCTTGAGTTTGTTTCTGTTAGGGTTTTTCATACACCTACCGATAACCAAGATATTCAAAGAGAGGGTGACATTTCTAAGATGGTTTAATAGGTTTTGGAGTATTTGGCGTATAGGGATAATTATATTTGCTATAATAAACGCATTCAATTACCAAATTGATACATTTCAATGGTTCCTTAACTTATTCTCATGAACGACAATATAAACTGGGGTACGAAAATTAACGTGTTTGAGAAGGGTGGTTGTCACATAGTTACAGCCAACTTTATATACCACGACCAATCCACCGATATGTATTGGGTGAGTAGCGAAGGTAGAGACTTAGCCTATGACGCAGCCAAGTATAATGTGGTTAAGTTCGGTGACCCTAAACCAGTGAGTGTTACCGAAGGTGGTGACCTACCATTAAGATTGGTAGGTAGGAAAGATATGAAGGTGGGTGACGTTTTCTTATGGAGAAGCGTAAGTGGTAGATATGAAATACACGGGTTCCATTCGGATGCTGGGTATGGGGTTAAGACCTTTACCCACTTTAATGAGAAAGATGGTAGCTCAACGGTAGTAAACTGGTCAGGGGTCTGCGGAGTTCTGGAGACAGCAAATGAAGAAGCAATAGAAGAAGCAATAGAAGAAGTAACATGAAAGCCAGTTTATCAATATGATTTGAGTGGTACTTTCATTAAGAAATGGGATTATATATCTCAAGTAGATAAGTTAGGGTTTAATAGTGGTAATATATCCACTGCGATAAAGAGGGGTGGGACATCAAATGGTTATGTTTGGTCATATGAATATTCTGGTACTACGATAGATGAGATAATCAAATACCAAATGCCAATTAAATTCAGTGAGATTAAACAAATAAGTAAGGGTGGTGAAGTCTTAAAAACGTTTAACTCAGCGTTAGAAATAGAAAAAGAGTTAGGTTTAAGAGACGGTGCTAGAAATAAAATTTATGAATGTATTAACGGACAATTAAAAACAGCTTATGGATACAAATGGGAAATATAGTAAAGACCCTCTTGGTCAACGCATGAAAGAATACGAGGCTGTGACCCGTACCTCATTACCAAGGCGTACATACGCCATAATTAGAGTGGATGGAAAAGCATTCCACACTTACACAAAGGGGCTTGAGAGACCGTTTGATATTGGTCTAACCGAAGATATGGACGCAACTGCTGTTGCCCTATGTAAGGAGATTCAAGGTGCTCAATTTGCCTATGTACAGTCGGATGAGATTTCGATACTAATCACCGATTTCGCATCACCTGAGACTCAAGCATGGTATGGTAACGGATTGCAGAAGATGTGTAGCATCTCTGCTGCTGTAGCTACAGCCGCATTTAACCAAGCTAGATTGGTACGTGAAGCTCAAGAGGGTTCAATATTAGATAACGTATTAGAGGAAGAGTTTTATTCTCTAGAGAACTTGGTTGAGTTTAAATCTGCCCTATTCGACAGTAGGGTATTCCAAATACCACAACCAATTGAGGTTGAGAACTACTTCATCTGGAGACAGAAGGACGCTGTACGTAACAGTATTTCATCTGTTGCTCAGAGTCTATACAGCCACAAAGAACTTGAGGGTGTATCTTCCAATCAGAAGCAAGAGTTGATATTCCAGAAGGGTATCAACTGGAATGACTTTGACGCTGGGTTTAAGCGTGGTAGAATGATTGTGAAGGCACAATTCATGTTACCACCTGATGCTAGAACTGGGGAACCAGTAATCAGGAACAAGTGGATGACTGTTGGTGCGTTGGATATGCTTAAGGATAGATTAGCGTTCAGGGCTTTAATCCCTACCTATGATGCCCCAGAGCAGTATGTTATTGAACCAACTGGGAATGATGTATTTAGTAGTGTGAACTACCAAACATTAAGTCCTACAGTGAGAACATCACTTGATTTGAATGGATAGAGAATGGGTGACCGAACAATATTGTAATCCCTCATCCTTTGGGGGTTCACCTGCGGCTAAACGGCTTGCATGGAGACTCACAGAGGTGGATAGGAAGTTAGCGAAAAAGGCTACTAAACTATTGCAACACTACCTTGACGGGTTTTACGATATTGAGGTCATTCAAAACTGTACTCATACGGTGCTAAACCTATGGGTACAACACTATATAAGTGAGGTCATGAAAACCGAGCTACCAAAGGACTTGAAAGAGACCTGTATAAGCATAAATGGTGAGTTGGTTGCGGTTGATACGATATCACTTAAAGGTAGTATGCCGTTCTGGAAGTCAGAAAAGGAAAGATTGGAGTACCTTAAGAATAAGGCTACATTTATAAACACAGAAGTTAAATGAGTTTACCCAAACTGACAATAGAATTGGTACCACGTACCTGTTGGTATACCAACGTTCGCAGTCAAGTGACTGAGGATGAGTGGGATACAATACGAAAGAAAGCGTATAGAAAGGCTAACTTCGTATGTCAGATATGTGGTGATGTTGGTACCAATCAGGGTAAGTATCATGCAGTTGAGTGTCATGAGATATGGGATTACGATGATAAGGATAAGATACAATCATTGATGGGTCTTATTGCCTTATGCCCTAACTGCCACAAGGTGAAACATCCTGGTCTTGCGGGGATAAAGGGTGAAGGTCATATTGTGACAGCGCAGTTAATGAAGGTTAACGGGATGGACATTTTTGAGGCTGAAGAGTTTGAGGATAAAGCATTTAAGGTATGGAAGGAAAGAAGCTGTCATGAGTGGACTCTGGACATAACCTATTTGGATGAATATATGAAACCAGAACCACCAAGCGATAACTGGTGGGAAAATACGTAGATATTAAATAACGAGAATAAAAAAAGTAAGATATGAGATATAAAGTAAGATTTAATTTAGCATTTGGTAAGAATACCTTTAAGATGTGGCAAGTCCGTGATAATAAAGGGTTATCCTATAACTACGAACCCAGCAAAGTCACTCTTGTTATGACAAACTGTGAGTTACAGAATAATAAGGAAGCTGCCCAGAAGATATTTGATGGTGGGACTAAGACCGTTTGTGCGTGGCTTCTGTGTGATACCGTTGAGGTACTTGAAACACCAGCAGTCGTTGGTACCAAGGATGGTCACTTGATGTATAACCCAGAGAAAACCATACACTGGGTGATGGATGGTAAAGACATGGATGGTGAGATTATACCAATGATATACAGTTCTGGTAGAGAGCTATATGTCCCACAAGACCCACTTAAAATTGATGAGGATGATAATTAAGAGAGAATTCGATGGTATTGAAATAAAGGTAACCTTAACCGATGAGGAATTGGTGAACCTAATAGCCAATAAGAACGTTGATGAGCGAGTGGTCTTCTTCAGGAAGCTATTCGAAACTGACTTGGGAAGGGTGTTCCCGTTTAGCCTAGCAAAGACATATTTGAATAAGGAAGGATGACATTTGAGGACATTTTAAGAGAACAATTAGTAGGCAAGAAGTTCAAGTTGGACAAGTACGTCCACCCTAAGAATACAGGGTATTTTGCTGTAGGTAGTGAGATAGCACCATATTATAAGGGTATTACCCCCACAACAGCCGTTGCCACCATTACGGGGTTAA
>Ga0208299_1000648_pt1 | contig 30804 bp, 17 predicted proteins | sample 15_taG_FD_184089 | JGI IMG/M metagenome (GOLD analysis project Ga0208299, IMG submission 184089) | Marine viral communities from the Subarctic Pacific Ocean - 15_ETSP_OMZ_AT15312 metaG (SPAdes) (version 2) | ecosystem: Environmental > Aquatic > Marine > Oceanic | place: Pacific Ocean | collected...
ATATTCAATTTAAACCTCATCATAATCATCCAAAAAGCGCTTCCAATCCAACGTTATATAATCTAACTGATGAAGCATTAAGACAAAGACTTTTAGCAAGGACCACAGCTGATTTTCAAGTAATGGTAAGAAGCCGTAATCTTGAAGAAATGTCACAAATACCCGGACAAGATCATAACTATTGCTACAAGAAGTGCTTTGCTTATAATTTCCTGACGCTGATTGACGCCAAGGGAAACTGCTATGGTTGTAATATTTTTTACGACCGGAAGGATTATAGTTTTGGTAATATCCATGAGCAATCATTTGAAGAAATACATACTAGCGGACAAGTTCAGAAGATTATTGATAAAGTAGCTGAACTAAACCACGTGCAGTGTGGCAATTATAAGTGCCGCCCACATATCCTGAATGAGTATTTAGATAGGATTAAGAATCCTGAAGTCAATGACGAGTTCATTTAATGAAAATTTTATTTGTTGGCGTATTCGACAAGCAAGGTAGATCAACAAACAATTCGCAGATATTAGCCATTAAAAAATTAGGTCATAACGTTGTTGGTTACAATTATCGAGAAAAAGCATTGGCAATTGGCGCGGGTGCCAGAGATGATCATTTATATACAGTTGTTAAAGAAAATAATTTTGATTTAGTGTTGTTTAGTAAATGCAACGGGATATCTTATGAAACATTTGAAAAGATTAGCTTCTTGACTGCCACATGTTTATGGTGGATGGACCCAAAAGCAACACTCTTGGAGAATCCAGAAATAATTAAAAAAAGCAAATTAGTCGATTTTGTAGCCACAGCTGTTGAAAATACGATTCCTATATTTATAAAACAAAACAAAAATGTATACTTTGTAATTGAAGGCTTTGATGAAAATATTGATAAGCCCTATGATACAAAAAAGGAGTTTGATGTAGTATTTATTGGCTCGCTGCATTCGAATAGAAAAGAAATAGTTGAAAAAATAACCCATCCTGTGGTTCACTTTACCAATGCTTATTCTCGCAAGCATGCAAAAATTGTTTCAAAAAGCAAGATATGTTTAAATTTTTCAACAACAGGCGGCGCTTCAGATCGAGTATATAAAACTCTTGCAGCAAATGGCTTTCTAATCTCCTCAGATTGGGAAGGCAGGGGAAGTATTTTTACTGATGGGGATGATTTGATAATTTATAAAGACATTCAAGATCTTAATGAAAAAATTGATTACTTTTTAAAAAATGATATTGAACGGGTTATAATAGCTAATAACGGCTATAAAAGTGTCCAAAAATATAATAGATCGTCTTGGGCGCAGCAGATTATCAACATATTTTTAACTTTAAAGGAAAAACAAAACAATGAGTAAAAAGCATAACAATAAGGTTCGAGTTGGCTTAGTGGGTCTTGGCTATTGGGGTAAAAATCTTATAAGAAACATATTAACTTCAGAACAGATGCAGCTAGCCTGTGTGTGTGATTTAGAAGTAGCTACAACGAAAGATATTTTAAATTCCCACAAAGGTGTTGAAGATGTTGAAATATTCCAAAAATTTAAAGATTTTGTTTCATATGAAAATGTGGATGCAATAATAATTGCTACACCTCCATCAACACATTATAAGTTTGCGAAATTAGCTTTAGAAAATAATAAACATGTTTTAGTGGAAAAGCCAATGTGCCGCACTGTCATTAAAGCTGGTAAACTAAACAGGTTAGCTAAAAAAAATAACTTGACACTAATGTGTGATCATACGTATTGTTTTTCTGGACCGACACAAGCAATAAAATCTATCATTGAAGCAGGAAGTTTAGGAAATATTATTAATATTCACTCTTCAAGATTAAATTTGGGATTATTTCAAAACAATTTGGATGTTTTGTGGGATCTGGCGCCACATGATTTATCAATTATCCAATATCTATTAAACAATCTTGACGTTTCAAATGTCAACAAGAATATTGTGAAGCATCCCGTGTCTGATCTAACCTCTGAAGCGCATTTGCATATAACTTTGACGTCTGGAATTCACATAACCATACATAATAGCTGGATATCGCCTTTTAAAGAAAGGAGAATGGTTATTATTGGTGATAAAAAAATGTGTGTTTGGGACGACTTATCAGAAGAGAAAATAAAACTTTACGACACGCAGGTTGTTACCACAAATGAGGGCATAGGATATCGCAATGAGGGTTGTCACAACGTTAGTTATGAGCGTGGAGAACCACTGCAAGAAATGATTAATCATTTTTCTGAATGTATTATAAACAAAAAAGAGCCTATCTCCAGCGGTAATACTGCAACAAAAATAGTTCAGATTCTCTCAAGCTTAGATTCTATTCCGTTGCCCACCACAAGAAAACAGCTTTCTAGCAGGAAGTTACAAATATGAAAAATGTTAAGTTAGGGAACAATGTTAGTATTATAGAACCAGCTAACTTATATGAATGCGAGATAGAAGATGAATGTTTTATAGGGCCCTTTGTGGAAATTCAAAAAGACGTTCTTATTCGTAAAGGTACGCGCATCAGCAGTCATTCTTTTATTTGCACAGGTGTTGAGATCGGGGAAGATACATTTGTTGGTCATGGGGTTATGTTTATCAATGATGTGTTTTCTGACTCAGATAATATCAAAGGATGGAAGATGAAAAAAACTACAGTAGGGAAGAATGTGCGGATAGGCTCGAATGCGACGATTTTACCGGTAAACATTGGTGACGGCTCTATAATTGGCGCAGGGGCAGTTGTCACTAAAGACATACCTCCTAACTCTACAGTTTATGGAAATCCAGCTAAGGTGAAAAATGAAAAATAATCGTTTTACTACAAAAGAACAAATAGATATTCCTTTTTTAGATTTAAAACCACAACACGTAAAGCTAAAAAAACAAATTTTAGCTGCTTGGGAAAATATATTGACTAATGCCGCCTTTGTGGGTGGCGATTGGATATCCGACTTCGAAACCAAATTTGCAAGTTTCTGTGGCGTTGAACACACAGCAGCAGTTGATAGCGGCACTGACGCATTAGAGGTTGCTCTTCGCGCTTTTGGCGCTAAAAAGGGAGATGAAATAATAGCTCCTGCTAATACATTTTATGCCACTATCGAGGCTATATTATTAGTTGGCGCAACTCCAATATTGGTTGATTGTGAGAAAGAAAGTTGGAACATTGATGTTGATCAAATAGAAAAAAATATTACTTCTAATACTATAGGTATCATAGGTGTGCATTTATATGGTAATCCATGCGATATGGATGAGATTAATGTGATCGCCAAGAAACATTCTCTGTGGGTATTAGAAGATAGTGCGCAAGCACACGGCGCGCTTTATAAAAATAAAAAGTGCGGTTCCTTGGGAGACGCAGCAGCGTTTTCTTTCTATCCTGGTAAAAATCTTGGGTCTACCGGCGAAGGAGGGGCTATTACTTCTACAAATCCTACTTTTATTGAGCGCTGTAAAATAATTAGAAACCATGGATGTAAAATAAAATATGTTCATGAAATTCTCGGAAAGAATTCAAAAATGCCCACTTTGATGGCATCTGCATTAACAATTAAATTAGATTATATCGATGAATGGAACAACAAACGTCGTGAAAATGCCTCATATTATATTGAATCACTTAGTGGCATTGAAGAAATCCAATTACCAAATTTACCTGCAGGCAATAATCCAGTTTGGCATTTGTTTGTTATTCACGATAAAATAAACAAAAGAGATAAACTACATGATTTTTTAAAGCAGAATGGTATTGGTACCGGCTTCCATTATCCCGTACCGGTACATTTACAGAATCACTTTAAAGGAATTTATGCAAAAAAAGACTTCCCCAATGCTGAATTTAATTCGGACAATTGCTTAAGCTTACCCATGTATCCAGAAATAACTAAAGAGCAAATAAACATCATTTGCAGCAAAGTTAAAGATTTTTATAGATCAAATGGCAAAAAATAAAAAAACATTATTAGCTGGTCCATGGATTGGAGAGTTTGGGTGGGAATTATTTGCGTGGCAAGGATATGTCCGCGCCCTATCTAGAAAGTTTGATAAAACAATTGTTATATCTAGAAACAACTCTAAAGCGTTATATGAAGACTTTTCTAGTGAGTTTTATGATTATACGCCGCCAAATGAACTCGCAGATTCTTTTTTTATGTATAATGTCGATGTTGAGCAATGTTTAAAAGAGGCTATACAAGCGAACAATATCGCAATCAACAAGGATATAACATTATTCTTGCCTCGTAGAATAGGATTGCCACCGCAGACACACCATACAGAAGCTATGTCCTTTGGGGAACACACAATAGCCCCAGAATATATTCGTTTTGGCACAAAGAAAGAGCAACAATACGATTATATCTTTCACATACGCAGCAGGGACTTGAGAAAAGAAGATAATTGGAGTATAGAAAACTGGGAAAAGCTAAAAGCTTTGCTGGGTGATAAAAAAATAGCTTGTGTGGGTACAAAAGAAGAAGCAGGCTGGATAGAAGGTACTGACGATTTGCGCTCTATAAACTTACAATCATTATTAACGTTGATGACTAATGCCACATGTGTGTTTGGACCTTCTTCCGGACCAATGCATTTATCAAGCTTGTGTAACGTACCACATGTTGTTTGGTCAATCCCACAAAACAAAGTTCGTTATGAAAAGAACTGGAATCCTTTGGAAACACCAATACTATTTTTGGACAAATATTTATGGCATCCAACACCAGAATATGTATATAATCAATTTGCAAAATGGGATAAAAATGGAAATAAATAACATTGGGATCATAGGATATGGTTTTGTCGGCAAAGCTGTAAATCAATTTAAATCTGTGTACAAAACAAACATATATGATCTACACAGTATACACTACAACAGTACCATACATAAAGAAAACGCCTATAACTCAGATATTATTTTTATTAATGTTCCAACAGACTTTAAAGACGGTCGTTTGGATATATCAATAATAGAGAATTGCTTGCAAGCATATCTAGATATTGGCAATCCTAGTTCTATTATTGTAATCAAATCAACGATTCCAGTAGGGACTTGTGCAGAGTTGAGTGCAAAATATAGATTAGAAAATATTGTCTTTAACCCAGAATTTCTTACTCAAAGAACAGCTATGCAAGACTTTATCAATGAAAAAGAACTTTATTTAGCTGGAGCCGTTAATAGTACTCCTATAGTGAAAGCAGCTTATAAAGAGTTTTTTGAGCATCATAACAATTTAGATGTACAGATAATAGAAACTGAAGTCTGGGAAGAAATAGAACTATTAAAATTATCTAGAAACACTTTTTACGGAGTAAAAGTAAGTTATTGTAATCATTTATACAATCTTTGCGAGAAACTAAATATAAACTATGATAGCTTCAGGGAACACTTTGCCCGAGCCGAATGGGTAGGGCAACAACACACAGCAGTGCCAGGACCAGATGGCAAATTTGGCTATGGAGGAAAGTGTCTTCCTAAAGACTCTACGGAATTATTAAACTTTTATAAAAAACAAGATATAATGTTCAATATGCTAGAAAAGTCAATTGACTTTAATGAAACACAAAGGAATAAAAAATGACAGACGTCCAACACACCAATTTATCAAAACAAGCAGTAGGAGCACTTATGATGGCTCTTCAAAAGTCACTTCTAGAACAAAGCGATATTGTGCCAGTACTAGAAGGCTTTAAAATGGTCAACTCGCCAGAAGGACTAGTAGTACTCAACCCACCAGTTGTGAAGTTCAATGAAGAGACACAAGCTCAATTTGAGTTTGATGTAGCTGGAGACCAACCAAATTTAGAAGCCACTGAGTAATGCCGATATATGTATATCAGTGCTTAAGTTGTCTTGGTGAATGGAAAGAAAATCACGGAATGACAGAAGAAATAGAAGATTGCTTCTGGTGTGATTCTCATAATATTCATCGCAAGCCAACTGAATTTACAAATCTTTCTAAGAAAACCGAACAAAAACAAAAGGTTGGAGATCTAACAAACGAGTTTATAGAAAATTCGAAAGAAGATTTGCTTAAACAAAAAGAGGAGTTAGATAAAAACCGATGATAGAGCTTATATTAACATTATCCGTTATTGTAAATGCATTTTTAGTTTGGTATATTGTACAACTTTTGCGTCGTTTTCTTGTCTTTCAAGAAGACTTGGACGAGTTTGCGATAAAGTTGGAAGAGTACGAGGGACACGTAGAAGTAGTCAATAATCTAGAAAGATTCTATGGAGATGCCACACTTGCCGCTCTCCTAAAGCATTCTAAGGCTATGACAGAGGAATGTAAACAGTTCCAAACTATTTTAGAAACTGAAGATAATGAGGAAGAGGACGAATATGCCGCGCAAGAAGAGTACTAAAAATCATTATTTTACAAAGGTTCACGAGCAAGCAATTATAGATTATTGCAGTAGTGAGTGTCAAAAAGAGCGAAATGAGTTATATAAAGTGTTTATAGGACCAGTTTTCGATGAAATGGTCGATAAAATAGTCTATACTTACAAGTTTACAACGCTTCCTAATATTGATACTCTTCGCGAAGATTGCAAAAATTGGCTTATAACAGTATTAAACAAGTTTGATGCGTCTAAAGGTTCTAAAGCATTTACTTATTTTAGCGTTGTATCTAAAAACTGGTTTATTGCGGAGGTCAAAAAGACTTCTAAAAGAGCCAAACGAGAAATGCATATAGAAGATTATTATTTTTCTGCAGAATCAGCTACTAAAGGCACACAAACCAATAGTGGAATGCAACAACAGCTAATCGTTCACAATACTTATTTAAGCGAGCGTAATAAATTTGAGTTTTTTCAGCATCTGAAAGAAGAAGTAGACGGCTGGAAACAATTACCGCTTCGTGCAAATGAAAGGAAAACAGTATTAGCAATAGAAATTCTTTTTAAGGAGTCTGAAAACATAGAGATTTTTAATAAAAAAGCTATTTACTTATATATACGAGAGATTACAGGTTTGAATACCAAACAAGTTGTAAGCTCTCTCAATAAGATAAGAAAGAGATACGCGGAGTTTAAAAAAGAATGGGACGATCAATAAAAGATTTAGATGCTTTCATAGAAGAGTCGATTAAAAACATCCGAGACGACAGGGATATTACCTCTACCCTCCTAACCAAATTATTTACAGAAATCAACAAAGCAAACGATGCAGATTCACACAAGGATCTTGGTCTTATTGCCGCTAAATATGTTGAAACCCTCCAGCGTTCCAATGAACAACTAGTTAAACTAACAGCTATTCTTGCCAAGAAAACAGATCCTTCTGTCAGCTTATCTGAAAATGATAAGAAAGAACTCTTTGATGTAATACAAGGAGATAAACAATAGATGTCTCGCACACTTAATCGTTATCAAACACAAGCCGATAGTTCGATTACTGATGGTATTCTTGATTCCATTGAAGATCGTGATACTATAGATTTTCTTAGCGATGCTCGTTCCCAATTGAGAGCCACTTTAAAAAGCCATTATGAACCAAACAAATTAAACACACAAAAAGAGTTTACTGCTATTTGCTTGCGTCAAATGAAAAATCTTACCCATGGCAATAAACACACTGTAAGAGTCAAAGCTCGCATACCAGAGCTTCATACTTTATTACCCATCCCAACTGCAAGAGATGATTGGGATCATTTATCAATATATCCAACTTTTTTAGGAGCAGCCAACGATTTTAATCCAAAAATAACTAATAATTCGATATTACCTGGAACTCGTATGACTGTTACATTTGAAAATATGGGCAATTTTTCTGGTCCCTCTATCGTTAGAGTGTTTGGAATAGCTAGCGCTGAAGAACTAGCATCTGAAGCAGCGCGACGAGCCGCCGAAAATGCGCGTTTGGCTGAAGGATGGAATAATATTTATGATGAGTTTGGCGGTGGTGGTGATAGTTGGACCCAATCTGGAATACGTGGAAATCGCGTAGCGAGGCATAAAGGGTATGGACTCAATATAATGAAAGCTTTCCTAGAAAATCTTGGCGCTGCTTCGATATCATATGAATGGGGATCTGACACAAAGCAGTTGATGACAATGCAGCCTGGTACTATAAGTGACACCAAACCGCTTGGCGAACCAAAGTTTCGAGGGTATAGAGAAGCGGCAGGATTTGGTAAGCATTCAAACACCGTACCAGGACAATTTCCAACGAATAATACGAGTGCATTTAATATGCGCCAAAATCTACCCGCCAACTCTGGTGTCTGGTATTTTGAGGACATATCTGGCAAGTGCGGCGGTCCACTTGCTGGTCATAATTCCCACCAAACTGGTATAGATGTAGATCTTTCTTTTCCAATATGTTTTAAAAAAGGCTCCAGTTCGGGAACAAGCGGAAATGAGATGTTTGGCGGCGGAATTGGTCCAGGTTGGAATGAGCCAGAAGCCAAAAGATTTAATGTACAAAATATAGCATACAAGGAAGGCGGCGCTGGCTCGTGGAGGTTTGTGACACAAGGATCCAGAAAAAAAGATATTAGTAAATATATTCAGTGGAGACAATGTGCTGAATTTCTGGCATGGTGTGCGAAGAGTGGACTAGTACACGGTGCTTATTGGCATAAAACTTATATAAGAGAGCTTAAGAGAATGGTTGAGAAGGCGAAGCCTTGGGAAATACCGATGGGCTTAAGAACGCCCGTGTCCTCCACGCACACACAAGGGCATAATGAATTTCTTGGAAATGAAGAAATCTGGGGTAATGATCCTGTTATATTTAATAAAATATTTGGTGGCACTGACGCATCGGGTAAAAATTGGCAGTATATTCGAATGCTGCGTCACGTGGATGGACATGAAAATCATTTTCACATTAGATTAGCCGCAAAGAATGTCCCGCACGATGCTGGCGCCGCCCTCCAAGGAAAAGGCAAGACAGCCTCCGGCGGTCCAATATTTGCAGGGTGTTAATTAAATGTGTTTAAATATTATAAAAACAAAAGAAAAAGGAGTTAGATAAAGTGGCAGTATTTATTCAAGCATATGCAGAAAAAATTATCAACTCAAACAATAAATTAAAAGTAACCTTTAAATTATCCAGCGACAAAGGTGACGCTGGCATAAGCACTTGGGAACATAATAGAAAAACATACACTTTCCCAGAATCAGAAGGAAACTTCCGTGATTCGGCTACAAAAGAAATATTTGCAAATCCTGATGCATCACCAAATAACATTACCAAACAAGAGTTTTATAACGATATAGTAATATATACTCTCGGTCTAGATCTTGCAACTATTGATGCCACGGCACTTACATCTTATTATAATAATAAGTTGTCCATGTCGGAAGAAGAAATAATTAATTACCTTAACACTCAAAGCGCGTTTCCAAACCCACAACCATTGGCGGGAACTGATGCATTACCCAACACAGCTCAAAGCGAGCAATTTCTAGCACAACAAGCCAAAGCAGCTACTGAGCGTGAAGCAGCTGCAAGGAGAGATCCGAACGTAGCCGCCGCCCTAGATATAAATAATACCAGTCGTCCAACAGCCGGTGGGCAAAAGCCGGTGATAAATAATAATATTTCCGAATTTGATACAAATACACTTGCGGGTCAAACAGCAGATAATCAATCACGATTAAAAGGGGCGTGGAATTATGCTGGTGATGGAACACGAGACGTAAAAATAGAGCCACGACCAGAATTATTAGCAAACCCTGGCGATGGTATATTAGAAGCTAAGTATGCCAATTCTGCTCTTATATGCTCTACCGATGAGATAATGGGTCGCAGATCACACACAGGAGCAGGCGCGTGCTATTTAGTGGCGGGAAGAAGCCCACATGAAGCTACTTATGAAGCAGGAACTCTTCACACAGACCGCGTACCTGACGAATTCGAAACAATAACAGGATTAGCAAGAAAACCACTCAATCTAGTTGAAGATGCAGCTTATATATACGTATCTCAAAAGTCTGATCCTGATACTTTATTAAAGATTTCTGGGGGCACCTATACTAAGCTAGGAGGAAGCAGATCTGGACTTTCTCTCGCAGCTATAAAAGCTGACGATGTAGTAGTTATGTCACGCAAAACTGGTATACGACTTATAACTGGTGGGGGTAGCTACTCCCCCGATAAAATGGATTCCCAAGGTGGTGAAACTAAAAGTACTTTTGGAGTCGAAATTATAGCTGGAAATAATGCCGAAGGGCTGCAGCCTATGGTATTAGGCACAAACTTAAAAGTATATTTAACAAATTTATCCAAAAGTGTTGATAGATTAAGGGCTGTAGTATACTCCTTCATCACAAGCCAGCTAGATTATAATGCAGTTATAGCCAAACATCAGCATTATGACCCCTTTGCAATATTTTTAGGTGCTAGCTCTACAGGCAATCCTCTAGGGTTTAATGGCGGCAAAAACTATATTTCTCCATCTGTGTTAGAAGCAGGAGTGAAATCGATTTTAGAAAATGCGCAAATGCAAGCAAACACTATAACTCAAATTCAGCAAAGGGTTGGAAATGATGGCAATGGGCTATCACCCGGCGAGGGTTATATTTTAAGCCAAAAAAACAAAGTTAACTAAAGAGTAATTTATATGTCTAATTTAAATAATTTATACCCGAGAGTAACACGTATACCTCTTGATAAAAGAAAAATATGGTTTGATAAACTCCAGACCGCTGCAACTCTCCAAGAAATAACAGATTTCAGTATCGGTGGTCTTAAGCCTTGGAATAAATTTGTTTTCTTTGGTACCAGTGAAACATTAGCAAGGTATTTTTCAACAGCTAGTACTACAGGTTTAGGTTCGACTTTAAACCCTGAAGAACACGGACTCCATTCGCATATCAATGTTACATCCAAGGCAGATGATTTGGCTATATATTGGTTTGGGCAAGTCACTATTCCAGGCACCGCAACCCCATCGTATACTGATATAAATACAGAAGTTGCAAAAGCAGCAAAAGCACGTCTTTTGGCATCAAATATGTTGTCGCCAAAAGCAAACAACTATTTCGCTGCAAATTCAGCGGCGTGGGAAGAGGTATTTGCTGATCATATAGTGCTTAAATATCAATTATCTGGCACGCGGATATGGGCTTATTCCGCATGGATACCTCTTAATATGATAACAACCATTGGCAATCCTACGGTGATAATTGGAAATAGTCCCGAGGAGATAGCCAAAGCAAGTGAGAATAGGTCTGATTTTACCGATGTTCATACGGGAAATACTAGTTTGGTAAAGCCATTCAGTGGACCGGATCCCGACTCGCCATTTAGTCATAGCGCACCTGAAGAACAGCGCACCCGAACAGGTAGTATTAGAGAAGTAGTTATTCAAGGTGGCGATCTTGCTTCATATGCAGCTGTTATTAAACGAGTATTGTCTGTTTTGGATAACAGAATAAAACACTATGATATTAAGTTTGATCGCCCTTTTGATGCAGCTGTTTTATCGAATCAGTTTTCTATTTTAGAACAAAAGGTCAGAGAGTATATAAGCGCCGCTGGCTGGACGTGGGATCCTACGAAAAAAGTTAAATTTTATTTTGATATGGATTATAGTACAGAAAGTCTTCAGATTCTTGCATGGAGGGGCACCAACCAGAACTCGCCAGCGCCTCCGGACATAGACCGGTCATACTTCACCCCACAAATGAATTCTCTTATTTTTTCTTCTATTGCGTTATACAATAAATATATTAATAGCTTTGCACTTCGCACCGATGCTTTTAGGGGATTAATATCAGCAGACGAAGTACGTCATTTTTTAAATACATATATTTATCCCAAACCTAGTTTAGTCACCGCAGAATTTACTCGTGGGTTTGTTGAAAAATTTATTTTAGGAGATGCTCGTTTATTGGATGACGAGTATTTTAAAAATTATAATGTTTCAGCAGAAGACATGCCTTTTGCATTTAAGCAAAGTATGGATGAACAAGTTGAGCGACAATATGAAGTCATTGGAGATTTTTTAGGCGACAAGTGGCTCCGTGGCGAGTTTAAAGAAATAAACAGTTTTGATGATCTATATGAACAACTACTAGACAATATCGATATTAAAGAAGTAACAGCAATTGCAGTCAAGTGTCTTTTTAAAATGTTGCCAATCGAAGATACTATGGACAAAATATGTAAACCAGTGCTGGATGAATTTGATGATCATAAAGAAGATATCATTTCTGCATTGGAAAAGATGGAGGATGATACTATCGCCAAAGATCTTGCTAAAGAGCTGGCAAATTTATATTTTAAACAATTAGATCAAACATTGGACACCGCCGCAGAAACGTTTTATGAGTTTGCTGTTAATTTAGATGACTTGTTAAAGGAATGTAACGACATTGTAACTTGGTGGAAGGCTTCAAGTATAAAAGAAATGATGAAACAAATCAACAGGGAGGTAAAAATTCTTCTGAAGGGGTATATTAGACTTCATGAAGATATAGCCAGTTATGCTGAGCGTTACAACGCTCTATACGAGGCACATGCAAAACTCGATGAAAGAATGGTACCATTTCAAACGCTTGGTAAAGTGCCACCGAATCAACAATCGTTATTAGATGATTATAAAGAAGAACTAGGAATTCTTGACGAAGAAAAAACCAAACGCGAAAACGTACAAAAGAACATAGAGCACCAGCTAAGGCTTTATAATTTTTTGTTTCCATTGGTATATCCGGAAGACCTACCAGAACCCGCAGTTACCGCCAACTCCGAAGTTAACACTGCGCTCGATCCATTACAGATACTAAAGACAAAATTAGAATTGGATATTAATACAAGTGGGTTTACCTATATTATTATGGATTTGATTAATGTAAATCCGTATATAACAACCACTGAACAAACAGAACTTTTTTCTGCAATCACAAGTACACGCTGGGTTGTGAGAAACGAAGGCGCCAAAGATTACTGGAACACAGGACCATCACAGCAAAACTCAATCGCAAGATTAAAAGCTTTTTCTGACAGTTCCAATCAGGGTTTTTTCCACACAACGGCAATACCGTCATTCACCATCCAGCCGGGTGAGGATACGAAAGATCTAATCAGTAATGCTGCATTTGCTCCCTTCTCCCAACAGTATCCAGAGTGGGCTGTCGGCACTGACGCGAAAAAAGCAGAGTTTAAACAAGCTCTTAGCGGTCCTCGGGCTATATTTGAATATATACATTATTTGAACAGTGAAGATGTGGATTCAAGACCTAACGCTACCGATACTGGCGAGAAGCTTTTTAGTTTTGGAAAAGACGTCGCGAGAGCCACCCTTGACAAAATATGGAATAACCCAAAAAAGAGATATAGACTTTGTATTGCCATATATTCCACCATTGGCTCTGCCGCTTACTTGCTTTACCAAGCACTAGCTGATTGGAAAGGCACCCAGCGATTTATCGAAGATCAAGCCGCAGTGATAGGTAAAGCAATCAGCAGGCGCTGGACACTTGCGACAGCTTTTATAGATTATCCTTATATGGACATATTAGGAGAAATGGTAGATTCTCTTGTTTTGTTAGGGAAAAACTTAGGAAGAGATTTAATTTTAAATGGAATAATGTGGGTATTAGACCAAATTCGTGAACAGTGTTCTGACGAGGATAAGATTGACACACCGTACAGCCCTTTAGGAGTCGTTGATTTATCAGATTTTATGATTGCTTCTAAAGGCGCCCCCGGTGCCGCAAATCCTGCAGGAAAAAGAAGTTTAAAAGACACTGGAGCTTGGAGTCTTATAGTATCGCATGCTCCTGATATAACATCCTCCCAATTTAAAACGATATTAGATACAGTATCAGCAGCATATACTATAAAAGAGATGTGTTCTCTCGTTAACGGCACGGCTTCTGTGCATTTATATGTTAAAGCCGAGAAAATATTAAACTCTATAGAATCTATCAAAGGTACACAATTTTCTAAATTATATGCTAATAGCACAGGTATTAAGATATTTTTTGCAGCATTATCAAAAGACATTGACCCTGTTTTTTGCGCTCGCGCAATTGAGAATTATGAAAAAGAAAAAACAAAATTATTAGAAATATGTTTTACTAAAGACTATTCTGAATTAGAAAAAATATTATGCAAAGATATTCCACCGGAAGAATGTTTAAAACGCCTGTCTACGAAGGCTCAAATACCAGGATCTTTATTAGAAAAATTATCTGGAGATCTGGCTGTACTTTCAACTGCGCGACCATCATTAGACCCCTGCGCTAATGGCAATACTGAGCTTGACCCTTCTCAGAAACATAGTTCTGATACTGTTGGTAATTCTATTTTTGGCGCCTTGCAGACTGTATTTGAGTCAGATATAGCCAGAATAAAAGACATATATTTAGATTCAACTACATCATATGGAGAAATTTCCAGACACAATCACAAAATGCGCCAATTACAATCCCAGAGTATTTTGCCTTCAATGTTTCAAGATGATGATATTAAGAATGATGCAGTAAAGGGCGCCCCCAAAACATCTAGCAATACCAAAGTTGCATTAAAAATATTAGAAAATGTATCCGGTCAAATACCAAAGATGAAGTTTGAACGAAAACCTAGCTCAATAAATCCAGATTCTGCAGATGTATCAGATTCTTATTTATATTTTAAAAAAGAGCTTGGTGCTTTCGAAAGAGTCATAGAATTTAGATATAACTCACCAAGTGATTCTAAAAATACAAATATTGATGTTTTCCACAAGGTGGGAGAACAAGCTGTTGGAGGCGAACCAGGCGCACCAGCACTAAAATTAATGGCTACATATTCTGCCGATAAATATGAATTCATAGAAAAAGCTAGTGATCGAAAGCCAGAAAAAATCTTATTTGATCCTTCTAGTGGCATAGTCACAACACAACCAAGTTATTACACCCCCTTAAAGAAAGGAATTGGAAGCTTTGCGTTAGACCCAAACAATGATTTTTATTTATCACTGTTGAATAGTATATTTCAAGATTTATTTGCCACTAGCTTTAAAACAGGACTATTCAATAAAGACGAATTCAACAAACTTCGTTTAAACAAGCATGCTGAACTAGAACATTGCTTTTTTGGCTTTATGAACAAAACAGTTTTAAATGAACAAATGCAAAATTTAGCAAACAAGCTAAAATGTTATAATCCGTCTAATCCAGCGCAGGGACCAGTCAATGTGGCAACTATCAAAATTGCTTTAGATTGCTTAATTAGAGTTATAACTGTAAAAGAATTAATGAAATCTTTGTTTGTATATGGTATATTCCCAACAGAATTATTAAACGACAATGAAGCTTCTTTCTACGATCAATTTATAAATGCAGAAATTGAACAAAGTATCTCTCGCCATATGGGAGTCGCAGGCGGCACCGAAAAAATCGCAGCATATACAAATAATTTTTTCAACAATGTCGTTAAAGAATTCATCACTGATATGATGAGAATTATTTATCAAGATGAGAGTATGACTGAAAAAGAAGCATATCAAATATTAAAAAACAAACAGATAGAATTTGTTAAATATCTAATGATACAAACAGTATCTAATAATCTATCAGCATCAGTTACCAATGTATCAGAATACCAAATGTTAAAAGATGCTCTTAATCCTGCACTCGAAGGCACTGATGCATATATGGAACTAGAAAAAGTATCCTACGTTGACAAAGTGCAAGCATTGCAAAATGATTATCTTACTTTATGGGCGAATTCTTATGATGCAGCCGGTGGAGATTCTGAAGTCGGTAGTCCGATGACAGAAATCAAATGGGCTACAGATCCTGATTTCGTTGGAGTTAATCCTTCTTCTCTTCCTACAATTTCTAGGACGTTTAATGCACATGATGAAGCATGGCTTGAATATTATGATTATGAAAGTCTGAAAAAAGAAAAAACAACCGTGTTAAATGATATATTGCAAGGCATAAACGATGGTATTGTTTTAGAAAAAATGATAGAGATAAAATATAACCATGATTTTGCTTCTGATAAAGTTAAAACAGATCTAGAAGCGCTTTTTTTGCTCTTGGGGAGCGCCAGTATAATGAACTCAAAAGGCGCTAGAAAATGGCTAAAACAAGCTTTATACCAGACAAAGATGATTATGTTTTTTCCTCAACTAAAGAGAATAATTGATAGTTTAGATTTAAACCATGACGATTCAGGCGCATTATGGAACAAATATGTCATATGGGGTAAAAAAACAGTCACCGACGACGAGTTAAACTCAGCACAAGTAGATGCAATTACCACCGGGATGTTACTTTTCCAACAGTTTTATAAATTTAATTTTAATGAATATTCCAAAGAGGATGAAACACTTCTTGACGATGTAGATTTAAGACAAGATATAGATTGGGCACTAACAGGCAAATATTATTTAAATGACTTTGAACATTTAATTAGTTCTTTTGAATATCCAACTGGCGAGAATCTAACTGATCGTTCAGATCAAGAAATTAAAAATATAGTATATAATGCTTATTCTCCAGGGGTTTCTTTTGGGGAGACCGGTGGCACCTATGTACATACTGCATTAAGTGACTTATATTCTTTTTTTATGGCTAGCGATTCTGGACCTTACTCAAAGAAAATATTTAAACACTTTTTTCATGAAACTTGGGGTGATACTGGACAAACGTTTGTTCAATGGATGACGCAAGGCGCAATTAAAAATATTTTCAATATTAATACTGTCATAAGATTAAATGGCTATGTTGAATCAAATCCAGAAATGGCTGCTTCTTATGAATCTGATGTGTTTAATCCATCCTTGGCAAACAACCAATCTGTCGGGGCTATTAAATCTAAAAAAACCATTCTAGAAGAAAAAATAGGACTAGTCAATTTTAACAGCATTTTAACACCAGCCCCTAAAAAATATATATGTTTTCCTGTTTTTGAAATAAAGGAAGCAATACCAGATCATTTGACTTGGTATGATTTCTTTTTAAATATTGATAAAAACAAATATCTTCTTGATAGTTTTTATGAAACCTTGGGTACCACAAATTCCAATTGGGAAGTTAATGATATTTTGTTTCCATCAAACTCGCAGCGTAACGATATTTTTGATTATTTCTATAGATTTAAAAACTATGGCGGTGTCGATATTAATCAAATCAAGAAGAAGTTTGTAACTAGATATGCATCAACGTATGTGTGGAGTATTCGCCAATATCGCGTTTCTAAAGAAGAAATCTTAGCCCACGTTGCTCACGGCGCAGCAGCCAACCTGGACGGCAGCGAATATAATTTGGCAGGTACTTCATTGTGGTTTGGTAATCCAAACTGGAAATATTATGATGAAGAAAAACCGTATAACGGAGCTTTTGCATACTTAACAGATGCTTCTTTGGCTTCTTTAACAGGCGATCACGAATATTTTGTTACACCTGGCTCTGGTGAACTCAATGATGTAGGTAAAGAGTCTTTGCCTTTAGCCAACACATATCACGTTCCAAAGGGCTTATGGTCTGACGGAAATTTGGTAGATCCTATTGAGGGAACCTATAATTGGTCGCACGAAGGATATCAGGGTCCACGCCGAGTAGCCGTTGGTGAGTGGGATGTAAAAGACACTCAAACTGGAAAAGTCGTTGCAAAAGGCGCCAAAAAATTCATTGCCATCCGCGAAACTATATTTGGTCCAGATGGACCCGACGGCACTGAAGTTGGCGGCTATTCCGTTGATATGGGTTGTTGGTTTATGCCCCATGGTACATCAGATTGGAAAACAGCTCGAAAAAAAGAAACTGAAATAATGATGAAGGCATTACCTGGTGCAACATTTAATCCTGCCTATCAGACAGGCTGGGGGGATGACAACAGTTGGAGCTTTGATGCCAGTAAGCCAACTTACCCTGAGCTTTGGTTCTTCTATCCACAGAGATCCCCATCAACCTGGAGTTGGGCGCACTACTGGGACACAAACGATGGTGATGAACTGTGGCATTGGGAACCTCACCTGGGTGGAGCCAAAATGTGGCTTCCCGAGCGAGGAGAATATGGTCATAGAAAACTTTGGGCAGGACATCCCTGGTCAGAATTTGGGAGTAAAGGAGACTACGGTTGGTATAGCGGAAACGAAAAAAAAGTAACTTATGAGGAGAAAAAAGGTGTCATCCAGACCGGCGAATTCGCCGGTCAACAGTACGAATACACAGTAGAACACGTCGGCTGGGATGATCTGGAACATTACCACGAGGACCGCCCAAGAAAAGAAGGCGATCATTATGGACATCCGTCTGGCGCAAAAACTGGCAAATTTGCCACACCCTTTACAGGTTCTGCCCCCGGAAAGGACATAAATGATTTAGGTGTATTTGAACCCGATCAACATAATACAAGTGGATTTACTTGGCATAGCGGTCCTGCTTACGGTGGATTATCGACATCGACAAAACAAGTTGAAGAGATAAACCTAAATCCAGCCGCTAAAATACCAAATGCATATGAGATGTTTGCTGGTATGTTAAACAGCACAGCAGCAGGAGCAACAGAAAATCCGGATAAAGTATACTTTAATCTTTTATTAAAATCTTTCTTCATCAAAGAACAAACGACAATGATAGCGTTAATGCATAAACTATTAGCAGAACAATATTATCCTCGTTTGGAAACCGCTTTTGATGCTTCGATTGCAGCTGCAACTAAAGTGTTGATGACAGCAGTAGCTACTGCAAACGGCGACTATGCATTCAAAACTCCAAATAATAAAAGTGGCAATTCTGGTTTTGATTTTCCAGATGTAGATCTTGGTGCAATTGCCGGTGAGATACTAAAAATGTTTGTGGTATCGATGGCTAACACTGTCGACCCAACTTGGAAAACAGATTATTTCCAGCCAGGACCATTTACGCCATTTGGATTTGCGGCTAAGGCACTAGTAGCCAATCCTGACGCTTTCAAATCGTCGCCAGAAACAGCCACGCAAAAATATCTGCCTCCTTATTGTCAAGATGAAGCTGCAGAAGCATCCCTTAAAGACCAAGCAGAGTTCTTTAACGTCGATGCCGATTCGGAAAAAACCTAATGATAAAAATAGCTTCTTTGGCAATAGCTAAAATTATTATACAATCTAATTATAAGAAAAGGGAAACCTAAAAATGGCATATGGATATTCAGCAGAGTTGCCTATTCGAAGAGATAATGAAGATGGGTTTTATGTTTTAACCAAGACAATTGTCAGTAATATAAAACAAAACTTTAAAAATTTGCTGTTAACTGTGCCTGGAGAAAGGGTTATGGTGCCTGACTTTGGCGCCGGTCTAAGAAGATATTTGTTTCACAACAACTCGCCCGATTTACATTCAGAGATAACTGATAGAATTCGCACACAAGTAGAGACATATATGCCCTTTCTAATAATCAACACCATTAATTTTCAAGAAAGTAGAGAAGCAAGGAATGGCACAAATAAATTATACATTAGTATATCCTATGCTATACCTTCATTAAAAATACAAGACACTCTTACGGTTGTTTAAGACGCGGAAATAAATATATATGACAAAAATAAATAAACCAATAATCAATTATACTGGAAAAGATTTTGCTAGCATTAAAGAGCAATTAGTCAATTATGCACAAAAGTATTATCCTGAAACGTTTAGAGATTTTAGCGATGCGTCTTTTGGCTCTTTAATGCTGGATTTGGTTTCTTATGTTGGAGATATTAATTCTTTTTACACTGATTATCAAGCAAATGAATCTTATTTAGATACAGCAATGGAGTTTAATAATGTATTAAGATTAGCCAAGCATATGGGATACAAATATAAACCCAATGCCTCTTCTTTTGGATACGCTAGTTTTTTTGTTACAATACCTTCTTTATCAAACAGCACTGCGCCAGATTATTCTTACGCGCCTATACTAAAGAAAGGCTCTTTGTTCGCTAGTACAACCGGCGTAATGTTTACTTTGGCTTCCGATGTTGATTTCGCAAATACTAGCGATGCTGTTTTAGTAGCGGATAGCAACACTGATGGTACCGCGCCCACAGATTATGCTTTAAAGGCAAAGGGAGTCGTTGTTTCCGGACAATTATTTTCAAAGACATTCACGGTGGAATCATATGAAAAGTTTCTTAAACTAGAAATATTTGATAGTGAACTGACAGAAATAGTTTCTGTTATGGATGCTAGCGGCAATAATTATTATGAAGTCGATTATTTATCACAAGACGTCATTTATGTACCGGTAATCAACACCAAGGACAATAGAGAGTTTTCAAAAAATATTTTAAAACCTATTTCCGTCCCAAGACGGTTTGTAGTGAATCACGAACAGCTATCAACAATCCTACAGTTTGGCTATGGAACAGAAGACAACGAAGAAAAAGTATTAGAACCTGCTACGGTATTGTTAGATGTTTTTGGTAAGAAACATATTACTGACAAATCCTTTGACCCATCAGTATTAACAAAAACAACCAAGTTGGGTATTGTTCCATCGGACACGACAGTTACTGTTATTTATAGAAGAAATACCACAAGAGATGTCAATGTGCCAGTTAACCAACTAACTTCCAAAATCCAACCGCTTTTTAAGTTTTTGAATGAAAACACTTTACAAACCAGCTTAAAAGCTCAAACCATTAATAGTTTAGAGCTTACAAATGAAAAAGTTATAACCGGCGATGAAAAAGTAATGTCATCGGAAGAGCTAAAGATAAGAGCTAATGGAACCTATGCCGCACAAAATCGGGCAGTTACTAAAGATGATTACGTTAACTTGTGTTATAATATGCCTTCAAACTTTGGTCAAATAAGAAAAGCCACCTTGGTAAAAGACCCAACATCCTTTAATGGGAAAAATTTAAATCTATATGTGATATCTTCTGATAAAGCTGGTTTGTTAACAACGACCAATAACATTATCAAGCAAAATTTAAGAACGTGGATAAATAGATATAAAATGATTGGAGATACCATTGATATATTAGATGCTAAAATAATCAACCTTAAAATTGACTTTTCTGTCGTTGGTTTTGCAAACGTTAGCAAATTTGATGTTATTGATGATTGTTTGTCAACGCTAACAGCATATTTTACAGGTAGATATTTTGATATTGCCGAGCCATTCAAAATAACCGACATTTACAAAATACTAAACAGTATACCTTCTGTAGTTGATACAAAGATGGTTGAGGTGTCGCCGGTAATAGGAAGTGGCTATTCAAGCTATAATATCTCTTACGAACAACTAATAACTTATGATGGACGATATTTGGTACCCCCTGAAAATGCACTATTTGAAATTAAATTTCCAAGTAGCGATATTACTGGAGAGATAGTTTAATGAGTGTTAAGCGTTATAAACCTACAAAAGATAATACCATCACAAACGCATACAAAGCTAACTTAACTGTGCGTGGCGTTAGTGGGAATATGGGTCAATCTGATATTTTAGAGGCTTTTCATATATATGGTCAGACAGCCGCCTCCTCACAAGAAAATGCTAGAATATTACTGCAATTCGACACTAGTCAAATTTCAACAGATAGAACAGCGGGAATATTACCTGATTCTGGAAGTGTAAGCTTTTTTTTGAAATTATACGACGCAGAACATACCCAAACAACACCAAAAAGTTTTACTATAGTCGCTAGTGCGGTATCACAATCCTGGGATGAAGGTCTCGGCTTGGATATGGAAAACTATACCGATGAAGATTCATCCAATTGGCTTTATGCAACAGACACTAAAGTAGCAGCCAGTGCCTCAATAACAGTTAGAGCAAACACCGCAGCAAACAGCATTAAGCTTACGGGATCGAGTGGAGAATACAAGTTTATCTCAATTGATGATTCTACTCCAGCACCGAATTATTTTCATATTGGTGCTGATACTGATGCTTGTGCTACAAATATCGTAACGATAATTAATGAATCAGCCAGCGCAGATTTTAGCGCTAATTCTATTGATTCTGTTGTATATCTTACGGCTTCTACCGCTGGCTCGGATGCTAATTCTAATTGTTTAACTTCTAGCGCCCAAGCTGTATTCGATGTAACTGGAAGTACGAATGCCACTGAAAACGGATTAAGTGGTACACTCGCTGGAGGGTTCAATTTTACCAAATGGGTAGCTGAAGGTGGGGATTATATCACTGGTTCAAATTCTGCCCCTGCAGAATATACTTTTACCCAGTCCTTCGATACAGGTTATGAAGATTTAGAAATTGACGTTAGTCATTTGGTTGAAGATTGGTTGAAAGGCTTTAGTGGAGGAGGAATAGAAAACAATGGCTTTGGAATAAGATTAACCGATTCGGTTGAATCAGCTACTGATTCTTATTATACTAAAATGTTTTTTGCCCGAGGTTCACAGTTTTTCTTTAAGAAGCCCGTATTAGAAGCAAGGTGGGATAGTAGTAAAAAAGATAATAGAGGAAGCTTTTATTTAAGTTCTTCTTTGGTGCCTGCTGAAGATAACTTAATGAAACTATATCTTTATAATATAGTAAAAGGCAACTTGACAGATATACCAGCAATAGGCACTGGTGATATTTATGTTAGTGTTTACAGCGGCAGCAGCGCTCCAATTGGAGATAAGCTGTATTTGCCTATTGGCGGTGGTACCGTTGCAACTGGACATGTTAACACTACAGCATCTTGGGTAGAAACTGGGATTTATTCTGCATCTTTTACATATGCCTCCTCAAGTATCACAAAAATATATGATGTTTGGCACTTTGGTGCAGGCGGCGCCGCCGATTCTACACAATACCATACAGGCTCAGCGGTGACAGTAAAAACGTTTGATAGCCAAAATTATAATTTTGATCAAAAATATGTATCAAAAATTACAAATTTAAGACCATATTATTCTAACCAAGAAACAGTGAGATTCAGATTATATACGAGACAAAAAGATTGGTCTCCAACTAATTATACAGTAGCAACTTCAAATATAGATACTTCAATAGTTGAAGACGTTTATTATAAAATAGCTAGAATACCTGATAATTTGTCGGTTGTAGCATATGGCACCGGTTCAGTAAACCATACAAGGTTGTCATATGATGTTAGTGGAAGTTATTTTGATTTCAAAATGAATATGCTGGACAATGATACAGCATATGAAATAAGCTTTGTATATTTAATAAATGGCAATTATGTCGAGCAACCTGATAAATTTAGATTTAGAGTAGAGTAATTATGTCTTTAAAAAACTTATTTAGCGAAACTAAAAACCTGCAGTCTGCAGAACCTGTATCCAAAGAAAATTTTAAAGACGAAGTAGAATCATTTGATTACGCGCATGCTATCAATAAGCGTAATGAAAGATTTAATGCTACAGAGAACTTTAAACATCCATACACATTTGCCCGTTTTGGTTCAGCCGAAAAATATTATGAAGACACAATTTCAAATATATACAATAGCTATCCTTATGATGGCTCTTTAAAAGAAAAAGTATTATGGGAAGTATCCGCTTCTCTTTTAGATTTATATATTTTAGAAAATGGATACCCCCGCACCACAGGATATGCCAACTTCTTAACTCCTGTTGCAACAAGCGGCGAAGAAGCTGACTTCTATCCACCATCTGGTGATGATGAATATGTTTTAGCTAAAGGTGGTCCCCATCCGGGTTCAGGCGCCACTCCTTATTATAATCGAATACTTGATGATGTTGTCTATCGTAAAGACGCTAATATATACGATCTTTCAGAAAATCGTGAAAACAACTTAAAAATCGATGGTACAGATGGAAACACTGTAGAATTTTGGCTCAAAAAGGACGCCTATGTAGCTGGTCAAGACTATTTTGAGTTTATTTTTGATACTCACGTAACCGGCACAGTACGCACTGATGATGATTATGGTCGTTTATCTGTTGCTTTGGCAACCCCGGATACATTTGGCAATAGTGATGATCAAGCAATATTGGTTGCATATGGTTCAGGCTCCGTACACATTAATAAATATTTAGGGTCTAGTGCATTAACAACTGACTCCATAGCTGATGGCAATTGGCACCATTACGCTGTTAGGATGAAAACATCGGGCAGTAGTACTGTATTTGATTTATTTGTGGATGGCGTACACAATGACACGGCTACTGACAATGCTACTATCGATTATGTTAGCGGCGCCATTATTGCAACAGTCGGCGCCCAAGCAGCCCCGTTTTATGACAATACAGCTAATCGCGGCTCACGCGGCTGGTCTAAGCTCTCTGGCTCTTTAGATGAGGTTCGTTATTGGAAAACTTGGCGAACATCTAAAAAAATCCAAAGATACTGGTTTGACCAAGTAGGCGGCGGCACAAACACAGACACATCAAACACCCAACTGGGTGTTTATTATAAGTTTAATGAAGGCATTACACAAACAGCGTCAATCGATTCAAACGTTTTAGATTATTCTGGTCGTGTGTCAAACGGCACGTGGACCGGCTATGGAACTAACTCTAGAAATACCGGCTCTGCTATACTAGAATCTGCAAAAAGCGTAGTTGAGTTTAAAGATCCCATTATTTATTCTAACCATCCTGATGTTTTGGCATATACCAGAGAAATGAAAACAACTGGTAGTGTATATGATTTAACTAATGCCAATTCTTTGATTTCTTTTATGCCTAACTGGATTATAGAAGAAAACCAAACTGATAAAGATATACTAAACAAGGATCATCTTTGGAATCTATTGCAGATAATCGCAAGCTATTTTGACGAAGCTTCTGTATTATTAGAAAACTTACCACAGCTAACTCATAAAAAATATTATTCTGGGGATGCAGTGCCACCTCCTTTTGTTAAAAAGTCTTTAGACTCTAATGGGTTCTTAGTCCCTGATATATTCATCAATGCAGAACTTTTGGAAAGATTTGAAAATCGCGATGACGTGGTTAAATATGAAAGCACACTCCAAGAAATAAAAAACATTATATATCAAAATATCTATAATAATTTAGATTTTATCTATAAGTCAAAAGGCACCCAAAAAGCTTTTAGAAATCTTTTTCATTGTTTTGGATTTGGAGATAATATACTGAATTTTAATATTTATGGAGATAATAGCACTTATAAACTAGAAGATAATTTAAAGTTTACATCAAAAATAAAAAACTATATTAATCACAATGATATAGGCAATAACGACGCATCAGTTTATCAATACAAAATCGACTCAAATGCAACCTCCTATATCTCTGGCTCTGGGCGAACTAATAATACTTTAGAAAACGCAGGCTTGGCTTTCACTTTGGAAAGCAATGTTCTTCTCCCAAATCGAGTGACACAAGCAGAATATTCAACAGTAAAATTAGCTCATAACGACTATGTAGCTAACTTATATCCTTTACATACAGTCTCGTCATTGTTTGGTATGCATAGCGCCAATGGCACCGAAAATGATTTAACTTGGGCAACAAACGACTATGCCAACTTTCAAGTAACAACGGTTAAAGATGGTAAATATTCTTCAAATGCTTATTTTAAATTAACTGGTACAACAGGAGGCTTCATCCCTGAATTAACTTCATCTTTATTTGAAGATGTATATGATGATCAATTATGGACGGTTTCCGTAGCAGTAGAACCAATTAAATACCCCCTTGTCAATCAAGTGTCTGGCGCAGCATCTACGTACTATAGTGCTTTTAGCACCACAGCGTTAACTTTTACTGGTCCCAATGATGGCACCAACGAATATTTGGAAATAGCGGATGCTGATGCCTTTAGCTTTGATGATGGCTCTGGAGAGGGATTTAGTGTAAGTTTTTGGTTTAATAGGGATGATGCAGCTGCCGGAACGCAATACTTTTTAGAAAAATCCGGAGAATATATAATTTATAGTCAGTATATTGGTTCTCCTAGCGCTGATGTGCAACAAAATTTAAAATTAATTTTGTATGACGGTACCGGCGGAGGTGGCTATGAACAAGTTATAATCCCAATAAGAACTACATATGGTTTTAATGGACCACATAGTACTTGGGAACATGTGGTTTTTACTTACGACGGTCGCGGCGGTTCCTCTGCTTCTGATGGTATATCAATATATGTTAATGGCGTAGACAAAACTTCTTCTCTTACTAAGCTGGATTCCGCAACATATGTAAAAATGGTAGGAACTAGCAATCCTGTACGTATTGGAGCTTCAACTAGTAATGCAAATGGATTTAAAGGTAAACTAGATGAGTTTAGCATGTGGAGTGATGATCTAACTTCTGATGAGGCAATAGAGATATACAATGATGGTATACCAAATAATCTAGGTGTTCATTCCAATTATGCCGATACCATAGCATGGTGGAGAATGGGTGATGCATCTTCAGATACGACGTCTACAATTGTTGATGAAAAGAATAGCTATGATGCAGCTGTCAATAATGTTGTTTCCGGCGATTTTATTGATCCCGGCTGGACTCGACTAACAAATCCAGATTCTGGCTACACAGTAAGATTTTATGGTGTAAACCATATAGCCGATTATAAAGCACAAGAGTTCCTCGTAACCGGTACAATGACAAACGACGAAGGTCGTAAGTTTATGTCTAGTCATAAGCGAGTATATACAGGTGCGCACAGAACAAACTTTACCGGTAGCAGAATAGAGTTCGCAGATACTAAAATCAATTCTTGTAAAGCTTGGATGACTAGCATTCCCACAGGAACAATTGACAAACATAGCCTAAAAATAGGAAATTATGGTGCTGAATCGCCAACAGAGAACGCTTACCTATACCAAGATAGTATTAGCGGAGTTAATGTGCCACAGGCACAAACTTTAGCTCTATTGTGGGACTTTTCTACCGTCACGGGTTCTGATGCCAATGGTCAGTTCTCGGTAGAGGACGAAACGTCCGGAAGTGCAACCGATTCCCGTTTCGGCTGGTTAAGCGATGTGGTTTCTAGAAGACATACTGCAAGTGGCAGCTTCTTTAATGTTTCATCAACAGATGTGGTACAATCGTTAGACAGAAGCACATATCAAGCACAAGTTCCCGAAGTTTTACTAGATTCTAATTTAACTAGAATACTTTCAGAAGATGATGAATTCTTCAATAGAAACACCAGACCAGTAACTTATCATTTATCAATCGAAAAGAATATGTTTCAAGATATATCTGAAGAAATGTTAAATATGTTTGGTTCTGTTGTCTATTTTAATAAACTGATTGGCTCTCCTGTAAATATTTATCGTGGAGAATATAAAGAACTTAAAAAAGCAGCTGATCTTTTCTTTGAAAAGGTTGGAAATGATTATGATTTTGATAAATATGTAGATTACTTTAAGTTTATCGACTATGCTGTGTCACGTTATGTAATGAAGCTAATACCAGCATCTATGCTAACTTTCGAAGACGGTATTTCAACTGTTATAGAAAACTTTGTTTTAGGCGATAGAGATAAGTTTGCCACCAAATATCCTCTCATCAAAGATGTAAAGCCAAAAGAGATTGTTGGTGAAGCGTTGGGTATTAATGAACAACTATATGACTGGAAGCGTGGTCATGCCCCACTGAACCTTGGTCAAATTCAAGCCACTGCTACAATGACGGGTATTTTGGACAATAATACAATTCCTGCTGCCCTTGATTCCGAAACTATTATTATTATAGATACTGTTGGATTAACAAAAACATACAAATTTCTGAACGGCGGCGGAAAGTCGACTGGCGATATCGATGGAGGCGCGACCGTTATTCAGCTGTCTGGCGAAGATACCAAAGAGGGACTAGTAGATAATATCAAACAAGGCGTTGAACATACCAATGGTCATGATGGCTCGATCATTGTAACAAGAGATGGTGCCGTCATAACACTGACACAAGCAATTGCTGGTCTTATTGGCAACACAATCATTACATTCTCTGCTGGTATTAATACAAGTACTGAACTGAGTAAAACTAATTTTGTTGGAGGTGATAATGCAAACACAGGCGATAATTGTCTCTGGTGGCAAGAACGCGCAGAAATAAATCGCACACCTACTGGCGATAGTGCGATTGATACAGATAGACAAACACTATTAGACATAATAGTTAATGAAACAAATGCCAGCGCTCCAACTTTGTATGATAGTAATACAAGCACAGTTTATGAAGGTTCTGCATATGCTACAAGAAGACTAGCAAAGCCATATAGAATAAAAGGTATTAACCAACCTACATTACACGGTGGAGGCAATCAATATCAAAATAAGAAAATTGGATTCTGGGATGCTATTAGACAAAGACCAACACCTTCCGGCGAAACAGAAGGTGCTATTATCACAATAGAACCACCCGATTCCTCTATTGATTCTTTTATAGATTGTGATGATCCGTTAGAGCTAGCAAACCTTAAAGGTAAAAGAAAATATGCTTTTTCTGCCCAATCAGGAATCGATTCTAATGAGTTCACAGATAGCGATAAATATAAAGGTGATATGGTTGCACCGTTTACTTTATACAGCTCTTCGCTAGACGACAATCCGTCTAGAGGTAATCTTTCTGATTTCCAAGCTAATCTAGATATTACTAACCTACACCACGATTCTTATGGTCCATACAACGATGTACCGATGCAAGGTCCATTTACAGAAAAATATGTTGGTGGTCGCGCATATAGACACGTATTTACAAGCTTTACTCGCGATAATGAATACCTTGATGATCAAGAAGATAGACTAGAAGGTTGGATTTTGAGTGCGAGTTCAGAAGCATTGGATTTGAAAAATCCCAGCATTCATTCTGCCAGTTCCGTATATTTCCGCGATGGACTAGCCAAACGCCCCGTTAATATTGCTAATATACAACAAACAACAGGCGCAGCCCTTACTGACGATCAATATATACATCCTTCTTTTGAAACAGTAATCGGCAATTATTCTAAAGCATATGAATTAGTAATGACTAATGGTCGTTCAATTAATAATAGATTTCTAGCTGAATCAGGCGGCGCTATTTTAACAGCTAGCACAGACAATATTTATGTTTCTGGTGTTGTTGATTTTACTCTTCCAAGAAGAGATCTCACAGGTAGCAACAAATATGTAATTGTCAATCGTTTTAGCGCCCCTGGCGATCCTGCAACAATGGCTGAAGGTATGCTAGACGTAGAGTCTGGTGAATATAGCGTATATAATGCTTTGCCATGGCGAAACTTGAGCGTAATTACGCCGATGAATGAACTCCTTTCTGATCATTGCAATCAATTTGGATATTTTAGTGATGCTTTCAATTCATCCAGTTATGTATTGGCAGGAGAAACTTATCCCGGTGGAAATTCTAGTATATACGCAGTTCAAGCCACTGCTACAATGACGGGTATTCTAGACACTAGTGGAATTCCCGCTGCGCTTGACACTCAGACAATCACCATTATAGACGTCTTTGGGACATCAAAAACATACAAATTTATGAACGGCGGCGGCAAATCTACAGGTGATATCGATGGTGGGTCCGTCGTAATTCAGCTATCCGGTGAAGATACCAAAGAAGGGCTAGTGGATAATATTAAACAGGGTATTGAAACCGCTAATGGTCACAACGGTTCAATTATCGTAACGAGAGTCGACGCCGTAATAACGTTAACGCAAACTGGGTGTTGCGGGGTCGGCGCCAGCGGCAACACAACCATTACATTCTCTGCTGGTATTGATACAAGCGCTGAACTGAGTAAAACTAATTTTACTGGAGGCGTGTCTACGGATGCTTATCAGGGTACAGGCTCATTCCACAAGGTTAATAGAAATACACGAAAGATTTTACGATATGCCGATGAATATACCGGTTTAGATGGAACAGTTATAACTGCCTCCCGCTACGATAATGCTTTTGTAACCCATATGATTCCGCAATCAGATATGCAATATGCTTGGATTACCGGAAATACCGAGAATCAAATTATTGGTTACGAACAAAAAGATTTGAGTTTAGGTGATTATGCTTCAAGCGATATTCAATTTGTAAGTGCAAGCGATTTTGTACTTTATAATAAGGTTTCCCCCGGTACCAACCACATTCGTTGGGGTAGAGACAAAAAAGGATTTGTCAGTATAGATCGTGAGGTGGCTCCGGTTGATTTTGTAGGTCTTAATATCGCCATTTATGACCCGCTCACAGCTTCAAACAACACACTAGGATATGATAATTCTACTCCGGTTACATCTTATATTAATATGGATGGAATTGTATTCACATATTACGATACTACGACGTCCCCCGGCGTCCAAGCCACCCTTAATGCAATTAATTTACATCGCAATGGTCCTTGGGGCGGCGCAAACTGGAAACTATACAGAAAAGACAGTCACCCCATCGTTAGATATCAAAAGAATCATAATGTAATTGGCACATCAAAGCTTACTGAAGGATTTTTTGATCTTTCAACAGAAATACGAAACTTTACAGAACCTCCAGTAACCTCTAAATATAATCCATTAATATATGGTACGCCAAGCGATATTCCCGGCGGCGTTGCTCATACAATAATATCCCACGGAAACATACGAACACACTTTACCGATCATACTAAAGAGCCGGTGGGAAGCGAACAGCTGTCTAAAATACATTTGGATGTCTTATTACCAACCGACAAATCAAAACAAACGCTCAATAGCGTAACATATTCGCCATATGCAGCATTTAAAAAACACGTGGAAGATACAAAAGATATGACCAAGGTGCAAGTGGTATATTCAGAAACGATATATCCTAAAGAATTATATACTTACCTTTCTGGCACTCGTAAGAGATTAAGATTTACAAATGATTTTTGGCGAGACGATAGAGACAACAGAACTGCTTTGGACTATGATAATTCCTATGGTACATCAATAGATATTACTAGTATTTGGAAATTAGATGCTTCTTATGATGCTTTTACAGGAAATAGTGCC
>Ga0208299_1000650_pt1 | contig 30749 bp, 39 predicted proteins | sample 15_taG_FD_184089 | JGI IMG/M metagenome (GOLD analysis project Ga0208299, IMG submission 184089) | Marine viral communities from the Subarctic Pacific Ocean - 15_ETSP_OMZ_AT15312 metaG (SPAdes) (version 2) | ecosystem: Environmental > Aquatic > Marine > Oceanic | place: Pacific Ocean | collected...
CTAAAATTAAGTTTAATACATTTGTAACTCCTATGACTACAGAGAGTACATTATATGACCTATCAGATGTTATAGAAAAGTACACTTTATCTCTAACTAATAGAGGGATACTTGGACCAGATGGTAAGATGTATTATCCTGTTACTCAGTATGACTATGTTACTAGACAGTCTACAGAGATGCAGAATAATGACTTATTCTTTCATGAGCTAGAGGATGTATTTACTCAAAATTCAATGTATAGAAATTATTACATGGATGAAGAGTATGGTGAAGAAAGAAGGAATGACTTAAAAGTTATGACTTTCCTTAGTAGAAAATATCAAGGGAATGACTCTGGTGTATCCATAAGCGATATTAAATATATAGATGAATACTCTTCTAAGGTTGATATGATAGTAATGGAAAAAACATTACCTTATTTAACATTAGCTGATAAATCTAGATCATATTTAATGAAAGGTTTACCCCACTATAATTTACCTAATGGTAAGGTTACTGACCAAGTGGCTGATATATTTGCTGGATACATTGTAGATGAATTAAATACTATGAATAAAGCTTATGAAGCTATTTATGGTAAAGATAAGATAGACCCTAAGAACTTAGTTGTTAACTACCATTATAAAATGGACAAGGGTGAAAAGAACTTTAAGAAAGGTAATGCCTTTACTTTACAGTCGTTTCCATCTTTATCTCCTGGTACAGAAGCAGCTAAAGAATTAGGACTGTATAATGAAAGTAAAGGTGATAAACCTTTCTCTGTACATGAGACATTTATATCTGATGACGGTGAGAACTCAACAATTGAGGAAGGTACTAGAAATAAATTAAAACCTTATATTAAAGCTACTTTAAATGCTTATATTGATGCTGAAGCAGCAAAGATGGAAAGTACTTTTGTAACTAAAGAAAAAGGTAAAGTTACTCATATTTCATTGAGTAAGGCTATTAGAGATAAATACCTAAAGGATGGAGACATTTCTAAAGGTATGAAGAATATAGCAGCCAATTATGTAACTAATGGTATGATATCTAATATAGAGTATACTAAGTTATTTACTGGTGATGTTAGGTTCTATAAGACAGGTGTGGATTTCTTAAAAAGAGTTCCAGCAACTACTGCTACAGGAGATTCTCTTAGAATCACTGAAGGAGTTAATGAATACTTTAATATTGCAGTTGCTCCTAATTTTGATTTTCAATCAGACTTTTTATCTAATGATGAGCATATAGCTAACATTAAAAAGCTTACTAAGGACATTAAGAATCCTGATGAGAAAGCTGCAATGATAGCTTCTATTGAAGCATCAAGAAATGCTTATTCTAGAGTTAATAGAACTGATGCTCAAGGTTGGATAACAATGCCTAGATTTAAAGAAATAATGATTGGTTTAGGGTACTGGGAAGCTGGTATGGATGAAGCTTATGATAGAGTTATGACTCCTGGCAAAGCTAAAGCTGAGGATTATGATTTATTTTCTAAAAAAATGACTACTTTTCAACCTAAGAAAGGTATGCACTTTGAGTTATTTAAAGACCCTAATACTAATTTAATTAGACCTATATATTTAAAATATTCACAAGCTATATTATTTCCAGATTTTATTGAGAGTAATCCAACTCTTAAGAATATGGAAAAAGCTATGCGTGAAAATAACATCTCCGAGATGATTACTGGAGATGGTGTTAAAGTTGGGGCTGTAGAACCTACTGACATTCAGGCTGATAATATAGTATTTAATCCTATAAGACTTAGGAATAAGCATTGGAAATTACAACAAGATTTACCATCTAAAGATAAAGACACTTTAGTTGGTTCTCAAATACAAGTTAACATTACTGCAGATTTAGATCCTGAAAAGGATTATAATGGTAAGAATGGTAGAGAGTTAGCTGAAGCTATAACTAATGTGTCTACTACATTATCGGATAGAGGTTTTGAAAAATTAGCTAAAGACTTAGGAATTGGTGAAGATGGAAGAATCAACGATACTGAGAAATTGTATGATAAGCTATATAATACCTTCAAAAAAGAAGGGGAGTCTAAATATTTATTAGATGCATTAAAGGCTAGAGTACCATTTGATTTAATACATAGCCATAGAGGTCAGATATATAGTAAGATAAATGGGATGTTTAAATCTGCAGCCACTACAGTTAAACAAGCTGGTGGTTCTGCTATTCAAATGTCAGATTTTGGATTTGATTCTGATTTAGCAGGTAAGAACTTTAAAACTCCTGCAGAATTAAATAAGTCTGAATTGTCTGGAATTACATGGTTAAAGAATGAAACAGAATTAAGACCTCCTAGATACACTCAAGATCCTAACGGTGAGTATAGTACTAAACCTGGAGAAATATTATTACCTTATAATAAGTTAGCTTCATTGTTTGGTGACAAGTGGGAAAAAGTCAAAAAGTTGTCTCCAGATAAAATAATGGAGCTTATTGATGAAGATGCTTTAAATGTTATTGGATATAGAATACCTAATCAAAAGTTAGCGTCTAATGATAGCTTGAAGATTGTGGGTATTTTACCTCCTCATGCTGGAAATACTATTGTAGCTTATGCTGAAATTACTGCAAAGACTGGTAGTGATTTTGATATTGATAAGATGTATTACATTCAACCACCTCTACATTTCAATAGAAAGACTGGTAAGGTTGAGGCTATTAAATTTTTAGATGACTCTAATTCTACTGTAGAAGAGAGGTATGAAAATTATGCTAGAGCTGAACGGAATAAAAAAGAAGCTATAAAGATATTATCTGATGAAGGTATTGACTTAAAAGAGATTAAAAACTTAAATAAAGAGTTTTTAAATAGTAAGATAGCTAAGAATCAAGATAAGTTATTCTCATTATTAGACTTATCAGAAGCTGAGGATATTGCTGATGAGATATTAGTTGAGGTTGGAGAGACAATTTCATTTGAGGAATTTTCAAATCTAGCTATAGAGGAGCAAAATACAACTAATGCTTTAAAGTCTAGAAGGGTTGATTTATATAAAGATGTATTAGAAAGTAATCATTCATTTGTTAGACTAATATCTTCAGTTGATGCTGAGTTCTTAGAAGAGCAAATTAAGTATATGTTACCTAGTCCTAAATTAGGAGATTTAGAAATTTATCACCCTACTTTCCAAATGGACATTAGAAGAGAAAATTCTACATCTAAAGGTGGAGTTGGGCAATTAGCTAATCAGCAAACTGATAATGCTATTTCTCAATTTGGATTTAAAAAGATTAATGAGGGAGGAACTAGACTATCTTCTGATGGTATACTAGATTTATCAAATCCTTTTATTAAAGAGTTTGAGGTTCTAGCTAAAGATAAAGATGGCAATCTTACAGGTAAGGTTGAAAAGACTTTAAATAATGCAGTATATTTAACTGAAGTTATTTCAGCTTATATGAATGCATTCGTAGATGCTGCTAAGGATAACTATATAGGTAGAGCCAACTTTAACTTTGCAACTAATAATGCAGCATTCTTAATGATGAGAAGTGGTATTAGTTCTCAAAAAGTTACAGCTTTAATGTCTCAACCAGGTATTAAGAGATTTATAGAGCTTACTAATGAGAAAGAAGGTCAAGCTGTTAAGAGAAACTCTAAATCACCATTAGAATTAGTAATGGCTGAATATGACATAAAGAAAGTTAATAGCTCTTCTTCAATCAATGATTACTCTACTGAGAAGTTAATGAGTAACGCTAAGGCTGACTCAATGCCTGATGCTCAAGAGCAAATGGACTTATTAGATTTATTCTTATATACTAGGAATTTATCTAAAGTTTTAAGACAATCTGTACAAGCTTCTAAAGCTCCAGTTAAAGGTCCAGGAACCACATTAATGGAATCTTATGTTATGGTAGATAAGAGAAATAATGTTGGTAATACCTACAATAATTTAGGGGAAAGAGTTTTGATCAATTGGGATAAAATGTTTGATGGTACTATGTTAGGTACCTACCATAAGAATGGTCCAGTTGCTGTAACTAAAGCTGTAGGTCCATTGTCAATGATGGGAAGTAACGGAATGTTAGATTCTGTTAGAAATACATATAAGAAAGTATATGGTACAGAGCTAGAAGATGCTAAAAAGGCTAATAAGATATACAACCTTCAGTTTGCAGCTTTAATGGCTAATAGTGAGACATATAAAGTTACAAATGAAAAGTTAAACTCTTTAATGTACGGTGAAAATTCTGTAGGTAGGAGAATGTATGAATTGAAAAATTCTGGAACTCATGATAATAACTCATTAGTTCAATCATTATCATTTGTTCCTGGCACATACGGAGCACCTGATTTCTTAAAGGTTAATAAACTTGGTGGTGTGGATGTAATTGATAATGAAGCTTTAACTAGCTATTGGTTAGATTTATTTCACAAACCTTCTACTAGAGAGTTGGCTGAAGATTTAGTTAGATATTCTTTCTATACTTCAGGACTTGTCGGAGGTTCTAATACTATATTTGAATTAGTTGACTATAGAATACTATATGCTATGGGGATGACTGATTCAGAATATAACTCTATAAAGAGTCAAGATAAAGTTCCTTCTGAGTTAATGGATCAAGTATTAAAAAATAGTTGGGATGACACAGAAATAGTTCCAGTTGTAGGAGCTAAGGGTGCAATTAACCTCAATGATGACAAAAAGGATTATAGAAACCTTTTCTTTGGTGTTAATAGAGTTAGTAGTCCTAATTTAATTGTAGGATATGATTCAGATTTTAATCCAGTATATAAACCTTATGTAACTAAGATTCGTAAAGAGAAAGTTCCTGGAGCATTTGATAGAGTTATTAAGATTAAGGAGTTATTTAAGTATCAAGGTAATAAGGAGGATGGTACTGGTGTGTATATCAGAGTTAATAAGTCTGGATATAGTAGTCCTAAAGGTAAATTATTTGAATTTTCAGATGAATCTATAATCTCTGGAAATAATGGTGCATTAAATTTGGAAAATTCAGAATTATTTAGTAGTTTTGTAGACCCTGTATATCCAGGAAATGTAGATAATAAGGTTTTAAGAATAGCTGAAGATATTTATGATCAAGAAGAGTCTGAAGCAATGGAAGCTATAGAATTGGAAGAAGCTGAACTTGAGGCTGCCAAGAATGAAAATGAAGAATTAAAGAAACACTGTAAAGGTAAAAAATAAATACTATGAGTATCAAATGTCCAAATACAAACCTTCCTGAATGGCAACAACTAGAAGCAGCTCATCCAGAACTTGCTTACTATTATTGGGATAAGTATGACGGTAAAGTTCCAGTTGAGTTATTAGATGATAGTGAAACTTTCTCTTATGGAGGTGATAGAAATTTACCTGTTAAAGAGTCTGATTTTAAGCCCGAATTAGAAACTAGAATGTTAGATTACATTTCTAAATTGGGCTATACGTCTAAAAATAAGTCTAGTAAGACTGAAGATAAACATCATATATTACACACTTATAGAAATTCTAAGTATAGAGCTGACCAAACTAAAGAAACTAGGTTAGAAACTACTAAGAAACTTTATAATGCTGCTGTTAAACGTAATGAAAGAGGTGCTATAGGAGACACTCTACCTTTAATTATAGAGAAGATAGGAACTACTGGAGAAGGTATTCCTAATTATACTGTTGAGGTTAATCCAGAATATTTAACTAAGAGATGGGAATTGGCTAAAGATGAAATGGAAGCTCAAGCTGAGTTTGATGAATCAATGGTTAAATCTCCTATTTATGCTAGTAGAAAAAACAGATTAGCTGACGCTAAGGGTGTAGATGAAGTATCCTCATTTGAGGAGAAGTTAAGTTTGATGAAAAAGTCATTTCCAGGTGTTGATATTATTTTTGATACCAATATGCAGGAGAATGGTAGATACTACCCAAATGGCATGTATAATGAAGGTAAGCCTCAAATTGCAATTAATACAAACTTATTATCTAAAGATGTAGTAATTCATGAATTTGGTCATTTATTCTTAGACCTTTTGGGAGGTATGGACAATAGCTTCGTTAAAAGAGGTCGTGATTTATTAAAAGGTAGTAAATTAGAAAGAATAGTATTAGAAGCTTATGCTGATGAAGGTTTAACTCCAGAAGAAATGGATTTAGAAATACTTACTACAGCTATTGGTTATGAAGGTGCAGCTTTATATGAGCAAAAGAAGCACTCACCATTTAAAACATGGGTTAAAATATTCTTGAATAAATTAAGACTTCAGTTAGGACTTAACGGGAATGTTGCTATGGAACTTTCTAGGAGAATGCTTAACAATGAAGTTAACATGGATAAGTTAACTGGAGAATTGTCATCAAGAGTAATGTTCTCTAAATCAGCTAATAGTGAAAAGCCTACTTCTGAGGAAGATTCTAAAATGGATGAAACTATTAAGAAGGTAATTAGTAGAGTTTCAGTACTTAAGAAAAAATATAAAGATTCTAACAATTCTGAATTTAAGGATCATATTACTGACCTATTAAAAGAATTAGAGGATAAGCGTGATGTAAAAGGTTTAATTAGATATGTTGATGAAGTTAACTTTCAAACATCTAAGATTAAATCAGCATTAGCTAAAATGAGAACTTCTGATGAAGATATAGATGCTAAGAGATTGAAAGATATAGGTACCTTTATAGGTGCATTTGATTTAATTGAAGAAGTAGAATTACTATTAAATGATGAAATAGAAAAGTATGAGAGAACAGGTGATACAGAAACTGTTAAACTTTTACTTAAGAAAAGAAATTTAGATAAGGCTATTGTCAATCTTAAAAATATTAATACCACCTATAAAGCATTGGAAATTAGAGCTTTAAAGCAAGTTATTGCTCCAATGTCTAATAGAGTTAAACACTCTTACGAGGTTCAATATGAAAGAGATTTCTATGCTTCTCACGGAGGTTATAAAAATGCTAAATCTTCTCTAGGAAAAAGTCTAAAAGGGGCTAAGGAGGAATATATTAATGATAAGTTGGCTGAGAATGCTGAAAAGATTCAATCTGAGGAAGATAAGTATGTTGATAGAATATTAGAAGTTGCCCCAAAGGATATTGGACAAGCTACTTCTTGGGTTGTTGACCCTAAGAATATAGACGATGCACTTATTCAATCTACTATTGAGGTATTAGATAAGGCTGATCATAAATCCAGAATGGACTTCTTAAATGAAAGAGATGAGGCTAGGGATATTTGGGATGAGCTTATGGAAGCTAAAGGTACAAGTGACCAAAAGAAGCTTTATAAGGACATTATAGAGGTTATTGACGGAAAAGAGACTAACTATATGGTTGGTAAATATAAGTCAACTTATAAGGACCGTGAGGCTGCTCAATATAAAGAGTGGAATCAACGTGAAGAAGCTGGTGAAATGATTACAGCTAAGGAGAAAATTATATTTTACCAAAAGTTAAAAACTGAAGAGTTAAATCCTCAATGGAATAAGATTCAAAAAATGGATGATTCTAATCCAACTAAGAAGGCTTATTTATATTTAACTGACCAATCTAGAAGAAAAGATGCTATAACTCCAGGTAGATATTCTTTAGGTATGAATATTAAGAATTTAAAACCTGAAGAGATAACTTATAAGTTACCAGCTATAGAAAAGACTGGATTAGAGAGAATTAAAGAGCAAGGATTATGGACTGCTGGAGCAGAAGGATTTAAAGATGCTTTTGTTAAAGATAGTGAAGATACTGAGTTTGGTGAGCAGCCTTTAGAAGAAATTGACCCTAATCTTAAAGTTGTAATAGCTGATGAGAAAGGTAAGGAGAATCAAAAAGTACCTATTCATTATAGAGGTAACTTAAAAAAGGCTTCTCAACAATCTTATGATTTAATTGGTATATCTTTAATGGATTATAATAATGTAGCTAACTATAAGGCTAAGTCTGATGTTGCTCATATTGTAGAATTATTAAATGATAGAGCTGCTTCAAGAGAAGTTGTTAAGAAACAAGCTGGTAAATGGGTTGTTCAGATGCTTAATGGTGAAGATTATGAGCCAATTAGAAGTAAAGGTATTAACTCAAATGTATATAAAACATTAAATTCAATTGTTCAAGATAGGTTATACGGTATATCTTCTATAGATCATGGGGATGTGTTAGGAGTTAACATTAATAAATCTGCCAATACTGTAATGGGATGGACTGGTCACACAATGCTTATTGCAAACTATGTGTCAGGAGGTGTCAATTTACTACAAGGTAAGTTTCAAAACTTTTTAGAGAGCACAGGGAGTAAACACTTTAGTGGTACCAACTTAAGAAAAGCTGAAGCTTTAATAATGAAAGATTCTGCTGCCATACTGGGAGATATTAAAAGAGAAGTTCCTCAATCAAAAACTAACTTGCTAGTTGAGAAGTTTAATGCTTTTGGAGATTTTTCTGGAATAGTTGATAGATATTCTAACGATAGTAAATTGAAAAGGTCTTTAAGTATGTCAACTGGTCACGCAATTAATCATATGGGTGAGCATTACATACAGTCAAGTTTAATGTATGCAATATTAGATAATATTAAAGTTGATGACGGTAAAGGTGGTAAAATGGCTTTACATGAAGCTTATGAATTAAAAGGTAAAAAGCTAGAACTTAAGGAAGGTGTTACATTCTCAGAAGATGAGGTATTTCAGGTAGAAAGAAAGATTAAAGAAGTTATTAAGCAATTGCATGGTAATTATGATAATACCAACAAAGCGATGGCTCAACGATATGTGACTGGGAAATTTGCATTCATGCTAAGAAAGTGGATGGTTGTAGGTGTTCAGAGAAGATGGAGAGGTATTGCTGGTGCTGGTAAAAGTAAGGAGCATAGAACTGCTGATGATATAGCTTTTAATTCTGTATTAGAAGAGGATGCTGAAGGATACTATACTACAGGTATTAAGTTTATAAGAGATATTTCAGGTGATCTTAAAAAGATGCAATTTGCAATGGTATCTGGAGAATGGAATAATCTTACAGATAAAGAAAGGGCTAATATTAGAAAGACTGTTGTAGAGATGGGAACTATGGTGTTAGCAGCTACATTGTCTGGAGTATTAGCAGGTTTAGCTGAGGATGCTGATGATGATGATAAAGAATTTTATTATACTATGGCATACTTATCTAGAAGATTCTATTCTGAACTTAGGTTTTATAGTTCTGCAGAAGAACCTTATAAGATATTAACTACTCCAGCAGCATCCCTATCGATGGTAGAGAAAACTGGTAAATTTATTGACCAGATGTTTAATCCTTCTGAAGTTTACCAAAAAGGTGCTAACAAAGGTGAGCTGAAACTTGTTAGAAAAGGTAAGAAATTACTACCTGTATTCAATCAACTGGATAGAAATCTACAGGATGCTTACAAGTGGATTGCTCAATAGTTGAAGAAGTCTAAAAAAAAGCAAAAGTTAAGGGTTAGTACAACCCTTGACTTTTACCTGCTATCCAGCTACATGCTAGAAAATTAATAATTGTTATAATATAAATTGCATATAACCACTCATTAGAAATTATACTGTTCATCCAGAATGCAAATGCTGACATTATAACACCTATACACACTAGTGAGTACAGTGTGTAAATTATTGTAAATTTCATATTTTAAAATTTTTTAATTGTTAGTAATAAAAGAGTGCAGGTCTTTTTTTTGTTAAGTAATAAAATTCAATTTTTTAAGTCTAATCCATAAGCTCACTCTAAACCCCTTTAGAAACTAATTTTACTCATGGACGGATTTATATAAATGTTAATTAATTATTGCCTGCACTCTTATTTTTATTTAATTATCTTTTTTGTTAACTTAATCATTTGAGCATTTGCATCATCCCTAATGATTTTTAATTTCTCTAATTTTAAATAGTTCTCATCCTCATTAAATCCAGCTTGTATCATTTTATATTTATGATAGTAATCCTTATATCCTATTATACTGTTAATAGCTCCATCTCTTAATTGAAATTTAATAGCACTATTATCTTTATAGTTAAGATATTTTGAAACTGGAGTTCTAGGATAGCCATTATGAATATGATTATTTGGCTTATTTGTCCTTAATTCTTCATATTTATCAGCTAGTATATTACAAAATATTAACCTTGCTATAGGACCTCCCAGCTCACCTTCTAATTTAACTGGATAAAGACTGAAGTTAGCCATAATCTTTTCCAACCTTCTCATGTCTTCTATCATTCTTAATAATCTTTAAATTTTATATCTGTTAATTTTTCTATTTCTTTAAATGGTTTATTAGGTACCCCTAATATTTGTTTATTCTTTAATAGAGATTTAGCTACAAGAGCTCTTTCATCCCAAAAGAAATACTCAATATCACTATAATATTCGTTCAATTGCATTAATAAGTGTGAGGAAAATCCTTTCCATTTGGAAATATGACTAGATCCTTTTTCTTTAGTTAATGCCAGATTTAACATTAGTATACCTTTTTCAGCCCAGTGCTCTAATGAGTATTCAAACATTAAATCTAAACCATCCATTACTTCAATTTCATAAGTTCTATATATGTCACTCAAAGTCCGTGGTAACGGACCAGCCCCATTGTATCCAAAGGCTAGTCCATTATCACATTCCAAACCATACGGTTCGTATCCAACAACAACACATTTCAAATTCTCTAACGGACATAATCTAAATGCTTTAAATATGTCCTCTTGAGCTGGGTAAACATCATTGTTAAACCCACCTCTCCTACTGTTTACAAACCTGCCTAAATCTTTAAATTCTTTAGACATTATATAGCTACTCATTAGATTGAACCAACCTCTTCCTAATTGCTCCTCTAATGTTAATTTCATAATTAGCAATCTTTACATACGTGGTTGATATCGTCAAACTCATCAGAAACTTCATCTAATTGTTCATATGTAAATAGTTCTCCACAACCATCACAAGGTATTCCATGCTTTTTTAAACTAGCGTATTTATTTTCTTTTTCTTCTTCTTCTGCTAGAGCATTAGCATTCTTTCTTTGAAATTCTTGCTCAACAGGACTATCTACATGTATCATAATTTATGTTTTTAATGGTTCACAATCTTTTGGTATTTCTATATCTCCAGTATATACTTCATTCTCTTCAGTCGGTATGCTATAATATTCAGCATCTGGAGGTAATGTAGCATTACTGCCAACTAATTTTTGTATCTTATCTCTCTGTAAATCAGTCCTATATAAAGTTCCATATGTAATAGTGGCTTTCCTATCAGCCTCTGTTGGAGCTTCTGCAGGATTAACTACAAAGTTAATAACTTGTTTTTTGTAATTTTCAGGGAAATGTGAATACTTCCCAGCTTTAAATAACTCAAATACTTTAGATTGTTCCTCAGTCATTTTAAATATATACATTACATGATGCCTATCCAAATCTACCATTTGTTGAAATAGGTCATGTTCTTTTAACTTATCCTCAAATGCTTTAAAATCTAATGATCCAGACCATCTATATACAAGATATATATTTGGCATATAACCCTCATCTTCGGTACCTACATAACAGTTAACTAAATGACTTTTATACTTCATGCTAGTATATGTCTGATGCATATCTCTAATCATTGGCATAATCCATCTAGTAGCACTTGTTAGCTTGGTAGCTAATAATGAGTATTGAGTATCACTTAATTTTATTATATATTTAACTTTAAATGGCATAGTGTCAGCATTAAATAACTTAATCTGTAATATATCGCCAATTGAAACTGAATAGTCATCAACTTCTATTTTAGTTATTTTCTTCTTATCTTTCTCTACTTTAATGAAGCTCAGTGAATTATGCTTAAGCACAACTTCTCTTGAGCTCTTACTAGTAAGATGTAATATCTTACCACTTTTTAATTTAACTTCATTTATCATTATTAATTATTTAATCCCACTCTGTCGTGGATTTCTCTTCAACTTCACTTTTCACATAGGTTTGTATCTCAGGTAATTCTGGGATATATCCTACTTCTCTCATGCAATCTTCATCTGTTCTTAGCATATATACTAATCTAAATGTTTCTGCAAATCTAGTTATACCTTCTGCACATCCATGCATATCAATGTAACATGCCAGTATACCCTCTTCTGGATATTCTGAGCTATCTAAAATTTTCTTAGCTTTAGCTGGTCCTACACCTTTTAATCCTGGTATATTATCTCCAGCGTCCCCTGTTAGAGTTTGCTCATCTAATGCATATTTAGCTTCTTCTTCAGTTACAGTAATTAACCCTTTAGTTACCCATTCTTGTGGTTCTGTGTCTGGTACTTTTACCATACCATAATTATAGTGTGTACCAGGTGTTGATTTAATAACATCTTTATCTATTGCACAAATCCTTGAATTAGGTATCTTATTCTGAAAGTATGTTACACAATCATCAGCTTCTAACTTTTTATAGTAAACAGCTTTATATTTAGCTACCATGTATTGAGTTATAACTTTTAACCATTGTGGTTTAGGTCTTTCTGTTCTATTACCTTTATAAGGTTTTGATTTAGCTACTTGATATCTAAAACAATCTTTACCTGTTAAAAACATAACAAACTTATCAGTTTTATTATCTTCTAACATATAATAGATTTTTTCATCTAATTTCAATATAGCTTCTTCAACTGTATCTAAATGAGCTACTTGCCATATTAATGAATCTGCATCTATAAGTAATGTCAATTCATCTTTTCTCTCTTCACTTTCCATTATTTAATTTTTAAAAATGATTAAAGTGGAAACTAGGTATATTCACAAACCTAATCCCCACCTTAATCATATAATTATTTATTCTTGCCTATATTAGTACCTCCACCTTCAAATTTTGAAGGATTTAAACTAGTAATTAAGGATTTACCTAGCTTATATTTAATTTTCGATAAAGTTCCTAAGTCCATATCTAAAGAATTTTCCACATCTCCACGTTCAGGTACATAATTAGGTGATTTGCGGCTATCACTCATGCCGTTGTTCAAACATTCTACAAGTTGAACTAATGAATATCTCATAATATTAAATTTAAATATTTTCTACACTTGTTCCTGATACTAATCTAAATTCATTAGAAGCTTTAATTATATTTAATGCTTCAGAGGCTATAATTTCCATGTTTTTAGTATTTTCATCAACACTTCTAGCTTTGGGCATTTTAAACCTTGTAAATAATTCATCAAAGTTAGGCACATTTTCAAATTTAACCCCTAACTCCAACATTTGATATTTATAAATATTAAACTGATCTAAAAATTCACTATCAATTCCATTTATACAATCAAACTTATCATTTACAAATACTTTAATAGCGTCTGGATGTACAGGCTTACCTAGCATCATACACTGTTTAACATATCTAACATGCTCTCTTTTAACACATTCTATATGTAATGGTTCATAGGATGTAGTATTAGAAGTTGGATTAGATTCTACATAATTATTTACTACTATGGCTGATCCTGGAAGTTTTATAAAATGTTTACCAGTATGCATACTAATATTTATATAATTCTCTCTAATAGTAGTAATATTGCTAAATGCATTATTTGATAATTTGTTTAAATTTACATCTCTGTTAAACCCTCCTACTGATAAGGGCTCTAATGGTTCAGACAATATTTCAAAACTTCTCTTGAAGTAATCTGTGTGAATTCTCACTCTACTTTGCGTATTACGGATATCACCTACTGCAGTATTTTTTATCAATGAGGCTACAGTTTGACCCTTAATGTTAATTCTAAATCTAGGTACATATTCACTACCTAATCTACTCACTAGAGGTGGCTTATTGGAATATATTCGACCAGTATCTGTGTGAAATCTAAGATGACTTTGGTTCATTTTCTTTAGTGTTAAACATCATTGTAGGGAACTCTAAAGATGTTCTAAACGGAACCTCTCTAACTTGTGCCTTATAATGAACATTAGTAATATAATTATTAAATATAGCTGTCATAAATCCAGCTATGGTCATACTTGAATGAGTTGTAGACTTGAATGAGCAAGCCACATCTGGGACATCTTTATCGTCCCATAAGTACTTCCTGTAATTGTCAATATCTTTCCTAGTGACTGCATAAATTTGCATTTCTTCAGCGGTCAATCTACCGTCAATAAATATTGCAGGCTTACCTTTCATATCCTCACTAGTAACAAATTCAACCCATTTTTCAAACATTAACTTTCTAGCAGCCATGTTGTCAAATGCTGAAAATACAAAATCATTAGAAAATGAATCTTCCTCATATTTACCCATAGATACGACATCACCATTAGCTGAGAATGCCATGCATTGATCAACCATTACGTCAGCCTTATTCTTACCTATATCTGAGGTACTATACATTTGACCAGCCATATTAACTTCGTCAATCATATCATAATCAAATAATTGAATTTTAGCCTCTTGTCTACTCAAACCTAAGCTTAACCATGACCCTATTGAACCTGCTCCACCTACAATAACCATTGTTCCAGGTTTATACCAAGGGGCATCAGAAAATCTAACAGTTCTATTGTTAATTGTTGCGTTATCCTCTACTGTTTCAGTAGAAGAAACATCAGAGACTTCCAAAGTCTCCGATGTAATTGTTGTTTCTTCCATTTTATTTTAATTTTAATGAATATTCATTGGAGATGCTACTGCAGTTCCTTGACACGTGGGGCATGAAGCATTTCCAAATCCAAAGTTGACAAAGCCAGTGCTATCACATTCAAAACATCCGACATTCATTTCTTCAGTTTCTTCAAGTTCTTCACTTCTTACAGCTTCCTTGTTAATGCCTAATTCTTCAATATCCATCTCCAGCAATCTTTCCTCCTCCTCTATAACGGTATTATCTAAAAATTCAACCATTGCTATAATAGGATATTTACTATTATGAGGTGGATAGTCAACTATATCTTTAATAGCATAACATATTAGCATTATCTCCAGGCAATGTAAAGGATCATCATCAGTTCCGAAGTATTGTAATACATACTCTTCAAATCTTGAAGACATTTCATCCATTAGCTCATCTATTTGCTCGTCAGTCTTAGACGATAAAGTATTCATAAAATTATAGAATGGTCTTTTATCATTTAAATTTCCTGCAAACCACTGAACTAAGAATGGTGAAATATTTGTGAAAGCTGTGTTTACAGTAGTTGACAAACCCCTTTCCTGAAGCCTGGCTAAAGTCTCTCTGATGTCAGAGGTAGTATTAGACAAGCTTTGTCCATTTCTAACTACCTCTAGAGCTTTTTTAGCTCCTGTAGACTCCATCACTTTACTAACCTTATTGGCTCCTGGAGTAGTGTCAAAACCTAATTTACTCTGAACTGGTGTTCCAGCAGGTCTAATATTGCCAACTCCGTTGTTAGTATGACTAGTAGGTGTGTAACTTCTCACTGTTGCAGCCTTAGCCTTCTTAGCAGCTTCATTAGCTTTTAGGCATCTTTGAATTGCATCATACAGCTCTCCTGTAGACTCCCTAACTATTTCTAAATCTATAAAGAATATTACATCTTCAGTTGTAGTTTCCTCAGCTTTATTTTTAACATTCCTAATTTTATCTAGGAAGTTAAATGAATGCTTAACTTTCTTTTCAACTACATTTTCAATTTGTCCTTTCCAGCATAGTCTAGCTACATAGTTATTTTTATCTCCGTGATTAACTACTAGTGATAGATATACTTCATAAGCGGGAGTGTTTTCTTTTAATTCAGTTTCATCGGTACCTGAGAAATAAGCTCTCATGTTATGGTGAGTGTGAATTAACCCGCATCTTAGACCTTTCATTTGTAATTCCATTTGCTCAACTACTTGATCATTTGTTAATTCAAATTCAGTAAGTGTTGAGGAGCCTATATCTCTCAATAAAAATTTCTCAGCGGTAATAGTTATTTCTTCCTCCTTTGATGTATCATATAACTCATGAATGCTAAATTTACTATCATTAAATTTATAAATTAATGTCCCACTCCATTCGTCATTACCTACAACGCTGTGGGCATAATTTATAGAGCTTAACAGTTCTTTACTTAAGAACAACTTAGGAACTCTTACTTGATTAGTTATATTCTGTAATCTCAATAATGGAGACTTAGGAGTACTTGTTGCCACGTTAACCTTAGTTTTATTCTTGTGTTTGTTCATACTCTGTTGTTTGTTTTGTTTGTGTTGTTTGTTCTTTTTCTTGTTGAATCTTCCCATATTCAGTTGATATTGATTTAAGCTGTGCGTATCCGTATAGATAATTATTAATAATTTCACAAATTTTATCATATGACTCACGTAACATAACTTTAATAAACGATGGATCAGTTTTAAAATTATCTACCTCTTCTTGATTAACAGATTCGGATATAACTTTAATTTTATATTCTTTCCCGTTTATAACCATTAAAGGCGGTCTGTCAGATAATTCTGAATTTGCTCTACCTACACTTATGGAATCACTATTATTAGTACTTTCAGGTATAGGGTGGTATACTTTATTTATAATATCCTTGTATACACAATGCTTATTAATTTCACTATTAGGTAAATTATCTATAAGAATTCTTGATACTGCGTCCTCAAAACTACCATCATTACCATCTACAATTAATGTTTCGTGATGATTACATTTTGTTAATTTTAGAGGTATCTTGGTAAGTTGTGGGATAAGCATCCTCCTTATTGAGGATTCTGATATAATATTAGAGCTATTTTCTCCTGATGATCTTGAAATTAAGTTAGACATTTTATAGTATGGTCCACCATCTAAGCTTTCATGACTTAAATAATTAGGTAACATATACATTATAGATTCAAATAGTAGTGGCTTATGTTCAGACATCAGTTGAGATATCATCATTGATAAATCAGTACTACCTAGACAGAATTTACTCCATTGATCCCCACGGGTAGTTCTTTTCAAATGACTAAAATGATATCCATGAGCATACTCTAAGTTTGTTAAAGTGGATCTAGCTCCCAGCATTTCATTACACATTATACCATCTTTGTCAAAATCAAATCTAACATTCATATCTAATATGGTTCTAGACAATCCTCTTCTATTAGTGACATTTAATGATTCAAAATGTATAACTGCTGAATATTCAGCTTTAGGGTTACTATAACTATTGAAGTTAAAATCTAAATAATTTCCAAATAGTGCGTTAGGGTATATTGATTTTACAATTTTCTCAATTTTACTCCTAGTTGCAGCTCTTAATGGTGCTTTTTTAGCTTCCTCCCTTCTTAACCTAGCAGCTTCTTTTTTAGCAGCTTTAATTTCTGCCTCCCTAGCTACAATTTCCTCTTCAAATGCTTGAATTACTCCGTTTAATTCACTCTCTGTAGGAATGGTGAAACCTCTAATTGCTCCAGATGGAGAAATATAAGCATTCAGATTGTCATATGGACTAACTTTTTTAGCATCTAAACCTATGTCAAATGTAATATTTTCGTAATCGGGTAAAAAATAATAGTCATGTCTAGATAGAGTTCTATTAACATGCTTATATTTAATTAGCCCTCCCTGCTGTATATATTTATTTAACCTACCTTTATTTAGCATTTCATTTGAAGGTAGGGCATGAGTTACTTTCTGAACCTTATTATTAACACCTATTTTAGATATATTATTACCTCTCTCAAAGCTATTGAAACTTATATGGTACTTAAGTTTGGTTTTATGAATAACTGTTCCTGTAAGCCACTTATATTTAACTATATCCCCAATTTCAATATTTTCTCTATTGGGAATTTGGTAATTTCTATATCTTTCTGGAGTAGGGTCAGCTATAGATGTCAGTAGCCCTATAGATCTAGCTACATGTTCATTTAATTGATTAATATTCATTGGATTAAAATTTAAAATACCCCTATTAAATTAATAATAGGGGTATGGTTATAGTGTTTAATTATGCTTAGAATGGATGATCTTTATCAGAAGATTCTTTAATGTTAGCTAACTTACCATCCTTTGCTTTTGCCTTATCGTTGGCAATATTTTGGATAGTTGATACCGTATTGTTAAATTCCTCTTCTGTTTTTTCTATTTCTAAGCTTAATGGTAAAAATTCATAATCTTTAGCCATATTTAATATTATTGATTAATTAATCCTGATTTTGTCTTACGGGCAGATAAAAATAATGTGAAATCATATGATTGAATATTGTCATCATCATAACCTAATCCAGTAGGTAATGCATCTCCACCATTGCCAAATTCATGTTGAGTTTCTCTAACTACAGCCTTCATATCACCTTCATATAAACCTTTTTGTTTAACCAAGTGTAATAATTCTGACCAGCTAGTAATATCAGCTTCAATTGTTGTTAATCCTGTTCTTTTTGTTGTAAATACTTTAATTTTTGCCATCTTAATTTTGTTTTTGTTGTTTTTATTTTAATTTTATTCTTTAAACTGCCTGAACATCAAGCTCTTCTGTATATAATGTCATGAACTCGTCATGAAGATTATTTACATATTTGTAAATTTGCCTTGCATCTTCGTCACATACTTCAGTGTCTAATACTGCATTTTTTGAGTTAGTTAGTGCCTCTTCTAACTTAGTTCTAATAACTGCTTTGGACCAATTTGAGACATCTTCCTCAAATAGTTCCGTTAAGGAATCTGTTAACCCTTGATTATAAATCATATTTGATTTCTCTTAATTTATCTATATAACCCTTGTCTTCAGCATATGGTAAATCTTTAAGGAATTTATAATAGTCTCCTCCTTTGTACTTATATTGTACTGAATTTTTATAACCCTTGACAGATTCTGTCCAATGCTGGAATATGAAAAAATCATGCTCCCTTGAGTTGTATAGCCCAAATAAATTATTTCTTTTTCTAAAGCTATATGATTTACCCCAACCTGTTTCTAGTATGAATTGTTTTATTACAATGTCTTTATGTTTGACATTTAATCTATCTAATACGTAGTCCAGATTTTTCAGTGAAAATGATAACGTGTCTATAACTATTCGTGAGGATGCGTCCTCTATAGCACTATTATTATTTCCATCTGATGTTTCGCTAGGTCCCAAAAATGGGAAGGTAAACATAATTACTATTAAAAAATACTTCATATAATTAATTTGATTAATACTACTTGATAATTATCAAGATTTAATTTTTTGTAACCATTCGTTAATGGTTATGATCTGATACTTTAACTTAGTATCTCCTTTTTTAATCCCTCTTTTAGGTATATTAGTCCTGTACACTTCTTCTTGTATTACCTTATAAGGCGTGAAGGTCTGGGCAAATAACTTATCTGGGACTATCTTATTCGTATAAATTCCATATTTCTGGTACATCCACTTTTGTTTAAGTGGAAATGTATATTGTGTACTATTAGTTCTACCTGCAAATACTCCTTTAACATCTATATAACATTTAGGTTCTGGTCCACTCATTTTAAATGTTGAGTTATCCATACCTTCTAATCTGTTCATAAATCCTAAAATTCTACCAGATATAGACATTTTAATTATAAAATCTGGTGTATAAGTACAAGGTTTAAGTAAAGATTTCTCTTTAATCTCTGTTTTAACCTTAGTTTTAAGCTTAGTTACTTTATTATAGGAGTATTTAATATCCTCCGATAACTCAAAAGTTTCCTCTTCATAAGTATAACTTTCTATAATTCCAGCTTTCTTTAATTCGTCTAAGTAGTATGAGAAATATAATTCTTCTTTGTTTTTATATTTGTTCATAAATCTATTTCAAATATATTACCATTACTTGACAGTAAGCCAAATTCACCGTCTGTAACTACTGAACCATTACTGAATATAGTGCCATATTCACTTAATTTTAATACTCCTGCATTTATAATACCCTTATTGTTATGAATATGCCCAGATAAAAATAATTTAGGCTCTATTCTTAACACTCTTTTTTTAAGAGCATTGCATCCGCATCGTTCAATATAACTATTAAAGTTAAATGAGCTATCCATTATACCCCTTGGGGGTCCGTGAACAACTATTACATCCGTATCATCAGGTATAGTCTTCCATACTTTATCTAATTTTTGCCTAGCCTTCATAAAAGCCCAATTGCCAAATTGAGGTGTATGAGGACTCCCCCATATTTTAATACCCTCTATTGTAACATCTGAATTTTCTAAGTATATTATACCCATTTCTTTCATCTTTTGTTTGACATCAAACAAGTTCTTTTCAAGAGCTGTATCGTGATTACCACCTACAAATATTTTATATTTTATAGGTATTTGCTTGTACCAATGTAAAAACTCATCAAATTCTGGTTGATTTCTATAGATATCTCTATAATTAGAAGCATCCCCAGAGTGTATAACCATGTCAACTTCTGGAATATCTAATAAGTTGTGAAATCCATGAGTATCAGATATGTGCCAAACCTTTAGTAGTTTTGACTCCTTATTGTCAGGTTTTGTAATTTTTATATTCATAATAATCTATTTAATAATTCTTTTGTAGGAATATCTCCATGCTTTTTATAAAAATCCGAAGGATCCTTTGGCTCTCCATCAGGTATAAATACCATTTTAAGCTTGTATTCTATTGATAATTTCTTAGCTGCAGCTTTACCTTTACCGTTTTTTAAATCTTCTGGGTCAAATTCCCCATCATTATCATATAGTATTATTATCTGTTTAAATCTCTCTTGTAATTCTGTAATTTTATTAATTGATATACCTGCAGATTCTGCACTTGGAGCAACTGCTGGATATCCATATTTATATAGTAATCCTACATCCTTTAAGGAGCTTGTTATGACCACTAAATCTCCGCTAGGTGGTAATTGTTCCCAACCTTGCAAAGTGTCCAGAGAAGTGTTTGAAATCCATTTATGTTCACTATTAGGTGACAGTATTTTAAACTCATTCTTTGGAAATATATAAGCATAAGATGGATTATTAGGCTTCATAGTTAAATATGTACTATTTATCCACAAATGAGATATTGCACATATTTTAAAATGATTAAGCATTTCTCTTGTCCATCCAAATTCACTCCAATATGATTTATCTATACCTTTATTCCACTCTCTTCTTTTAATCTTTATGATTGTCTCTTTAGGTACTGATTTTTTAGGTACCCCTATTTTACCAGCCATACCCATTGATTTAGGTGTGATAGATTGCTTGTTTAATCCTAAATTAAAATCATTTGATATGACTCTTAGAGCATCAAAATAATTTAAATTATATTTAGTCTTTACAAAGTTAATCACTGTAAATACTTCTCCAGTACCAAAATCCTTGTAAAATAATTTACCTTCAATATCTCTTATGCCACAACTAGGTTTACTATCATTTCTTAAAGGACTACAGAACTTCTTATTAAGTGCTTCAAATTCAGGTATATAATAACTAAATACATCATACTCTGAAGTTTTCTTAAATATGTTTTCTTCTGTTAATTCTATTATACCTCCTCCTGTAAACATAGTAATATTTATTGGTTAATAAAAAAGGGGTGACATTTCTGCCACCCCATATATTAAACTAAATTAAATAAATTACTACCAAGGAGCATCTCCACCTTCATCTACTGTAGTGTCTCCACCTCCAAATGATGATGGTGCATCAGCTTCAACCATTTTGATGAAGTGATACTCATTATTAGGATCATACTTTAATTCTGTATCAGCATCTGCCACATCTAAACTCTCAACGAATTTAAATGTTAAAAGCATTGGTTTAACAAACTTAATTGTTTTACCTTCATCATTTTCAAATGATTGCTCTTCTCCACCTACTGCAAATCTTGCTTTCTTACCTTTAAATAAAGATGCGATTGCATTTACAAATTCTTCTGCAGTATTTCCTTTAGCTGCATCATAACCTTCTCTTACTCCAACTTTATCAGCTAAAATAGCTAATCTAGCTTTTGTACACCAGTTTTTACCATCAGGATTACCATTGTTATCCCATGCTTTTGGTGACATCCACCATGTTTCTACACATTTTTGTCCAATAGTATTACCATTTTCATCTTTTAAACCTTCTACAGGCTGAGTCATCAGCGTAAACTTAATACCAGGCGTTTCCTTTTGAGTACTTTTAGTAAACTCTACATTAGCAATAGCTAATTTATGTATTCCTGGTTCTACTGATTTTTTAGGACCTCTTTCTTTCTCTGTCGTATCTACTCCACTTCCGTTAAAACTCATATTCTATTTTTTATTTTAATTGTTTTTTTATTTATATTTATTTATTATTATCCTTCTGGAAATAATTCTTTAGATAATTCATTAGCTTGTTCAAGCTTTCTTTCAGTTAACTCTCTATGATTTATAGATTTTAAAATATCGTCTAATTTAAGAGGATGTTCACTTTTAGCTTTAACTATTGCTAAGTCTGCTTCAGCTAATTGCTGTTCTAACTTAATTATCTCACCATTTAAATCATTCTTAGCTGCTTTTACCTTAAATGGTAACTTTACAGCTTCAATTACATCCTTCCCTGCTTGTAGAAAGTCTGCGTATGATTTACATACTGCACTTCCTTCATCCTTCTTCACTTCTTTACTCATTAATTTTTAAATTTTATTTGTTTAATAATAATAATAACTCTTCTTCTTTATACTTTTGATTTTTAGAGTTAAACATCCCAGTATTAACTGAGGTATTAGCCATAGTAGTAATACCACTATTAATAGGATGGTTAATCCCAGTAGCCATATGTCTAGCTTGTTCATCATACCTTCCCATTTGTTGTATAGATTTCTGACTATATACATTCCTCCTTAGAACATTTACAGAGTTTGCTATTGCACTATCTATACTTACCATTCCTGGTGGAATACGAAGTCTTTCTATAGAATTACAGATAGTAGATTTAAATTCTATATCTACTTCAGAGGTTATATTAGATTCATATAACCTGTATATTATATTACTCCCTCTTATATATCTATCTATGATATTATGTATGGTAGATATTTCTCTACGTGAATAATAATTAGCCATTTTCATATTTATTAATAGCTTCTATTACTGCTCCCATGTCATTAGGTATCTTTGCTCCACTGAACATTTCAACAGGACTCTTAGCCATATTAGTAGTATTATTCTGAGTCATAAAGTAATAATCTACTTGTTCTCCATTCTTTTCCACTAATGTTTCTAAAGTTATCATAAACATTCCTTCAGGTTTAACTACATCTTTAACAAGTTTTCCTCCTGGAACTCCAAATGAACTACTATCTACACCGTTAAATGTATCAGTATCAGTATGAGCCATAACTATTACAGTTAAGTCATCCCTTAATCCATCTATCATCTTTAATGTTTGATAAACATTTGCTCCCATTTCAGTAAATTTCTTAAAACCTGTCATAGCAGCCTTTTCCATAAACTCTCCAATCATAGCGTATGTAATTGTATCTAATACAATAGTCTTTATATCAGGTCTTTTCTCAGATATAAATCTCATACTTGATTGAATAGCATCCCATTTAGTTGTCTTGTAGTAGTTACAAGTTCCTGGATGAAATTTACCTTCCTCATTGAGCATTTTATAATTCTTTCTCCATCCTCTAAAGGGTGGATTCTTTTCATCTGGGCAAATGATAAATGTAGTCTTAGGGTCTAATGTCCTAAGTGCATACGTTTTACCAGTTCCAGATTTACCTAGCACTAAAATTTTATTTGCCATCTCTCTCCTCTTTATTTATTTATAATCCTAAATCTTCAGTTAAATTCGTAATAATTTCTTCTAAGTTTCCCGATGAACCAGCAATAATTATTTTATTAGTTATTTCAGCCTCATCTAGCACTTTAGCTCCTTTGCTTTTTAATATTGAGTCTTTAACTCTATCTTCGACTGCTCTAACATGTTGATAAACATAGGTACCATTTCCATATTCTTCCTTAATCTCTTGACTAAGTTTAATATTCTTATTGTTTAGCTCTCTTACTTTAACTTCATTCTTTCTATACTCTATAACTTTAGGGTAATCATTACGTAGTGCAGTGTTAATTTCTGTATCCGATACAGTTATCCCTTCATTATGAGTTTTTATTTTAGTCTTTATAGTATCTACTATAGCCTCTATCTCAAACTTTCTAAGTTTTCCCATCCCTCTATTTCTAATTTTGTTAATCTTCTATTTTATTTAATTTATGGTTCGTCCCTATATCCTCTATAGATTCCCATATGTGAATCATCACTCCATCAGTCTGTAATGCTTCATCTAAAACTCCATAAGCTTCGTCATCATCACATTTAAATAGTGATTTAACATCATCTACTGACCATAAATTTCCTACATAGTATCCTTTTTCTTTTAAGATACTCCTAGCTTCCTCTTCTTTTGTCATATATGACCTTTTTTTAAAAGTTTTGAATATTCTTCTCTATAAACTGCAATTTTTAATATGTCCCTTTCTACTGGCGTATCAGGCTTATCTCCAATTCTTAGTTTATATTTTAGAATATTACCTTTTAGAAATCCAGCATATTCATTAAATGTTAAAGTTGCTTTATGGATAGCAAATGTATCTTTCATACCTTCCCATAACTCATAATGAGTTGGTTTAGCATGATTATACTCAACTTCTACTCTTTCAGCTTCTTCTGATGCCTCTGCATGTGCAGGACAACTATTTAATGGATTAACTATGTGTATTTCTTTTTTATCTCTCTCCTCATTCATATTTTACTTAGTTCTAATTAATGCATGTTCTTGACAATTTTTACACCATCCATCTTCTAATACATCTGTTGAGGTTTCTCCTCCTAATTCTTCAGTATTAGGGTTAACCCACATTTTAATTTCAACATCTTCAGAGTTACATTCATCACATTTAAATTTAACATCTTTCATATTTTACTTGTTTCTTCCTAATAAATTGTTAGCTTCATTATAATACCAACCTAAATTCTCATTAGCTTTAGGTAATTCTGCAAACCTATTGGTTGCTCCATCGAATAAGAAATGATAATACTTATTAGGTGGTCCAAATCTGTTCTTTAATACTTTAACAGCTCTGAATGTATCCCTAAATTTAGTTATATCATATCCGTGATATTCTCCATAATCATACCTATCTGGACTATACACTCCTAATATTACTTTAGCGTCTCTTTGAATCTCTTTGTTGTTAGCAAATGCTGCTAATGATGGCTCAGTCTTCTTTTGAATACTTTGACCATTATTTGAGAATTGCTCTTTTTCACTAGATTGCTCTTGCTGTATAATATTAACTACTGCCCAATTCCAATGTTTAGTTAATTGTTTTAGACAATAATTTGTACTCCATGTAGCCATTGCATTATGTAAATTACCACCTCCTTCTGGAGTTAGTAAAGACATATGATCCATAACGCATATTACAACTTGGTTAGGATCATTTGGAGTGTAGTGAGAATATACTTTAGTTGGTACCTTCTTAACTGTACCATCTGATTTCTTTTTGATAAATTCCCTCATTTCAAAGTGATGAGTTCCATTTCTATCAGCAAAATCTCTACAGTATTTATATATACCTGTTGGATTATATACAGAATCTATTATTTCAATATTTTCTAGCATTCTTTCAACTTCTGGCATATTTTCCTCTATAAGGGTCATTATAGAATCATTTAAAGCTTCTTCTCTATATCCCTGTAATGTTAATATATCTATTTGTATTTTACATTTAACAGATATAAAATTACATATCATAGAGTCAATAAATTCTTGTTTAGATTCCTCCAATGCAAAATATAATATCTTTAAATTAATATCATTAGCCATTGCATATTCTAATGGCTCTCTAACAGCTAATGCTTTAGCTAATTGTGTTTTACCAACACCTGAAGCTGCAGTAATCATTGTTACCATACCTGGCACTACGCCTGGTACTGATGTCGCTAACTTAGGATAATTTTTAAATGGTATACAAAATATCTTCCCATCTTCTTTAGACTTTTTTATACTCCTAATACCTTTTACTCTCTCCTCTACCTTCCCTGTCCTATTTTCCATTACATGTAGTCCTCATTTTTATAATCCGTATTAGATTCTTCTAATAAATATGCATATTTATCATAATCTGCTTGGTTTAACCAAGTTTCCATATTATGCATATATTGTAATTCATTAGAATTCTTTCTCATCTTTACTTCAGCCTCTAATACTTTTATTATAGTCTGATGTAAATCAGGTGAAGATTTAATTAAATCTAAGTACTTCTTTTTTATACGAATATTACCTTTTGAATCTGGATTAGCAACTTTTAATGCTCTACTTCCATTGTTTCTACTCGGTACTTTTAATGGGAACTTCCCTAGAAATTCTAACCAATCTTTATTTGCATTTTTAGGTGTAAATAAATCTATGGCTTTTTGACGTAATTCAAACTTAGCTTTTCCTGTTATTTTAATAAACCCTAACTTTTCTAAATATTCTAAGTAATGTAAAGTATCATCTTTATCATCTACTAAAGCCTGTATTAGTGAGGGCATTAAACAATTAGGGTGATGTCTACAAAATAATATTGTATACAAATCAGCACTAAGCTTGTTTTTTTGGAGACAAGAGAAATCTATAGTAACCTGAGTAGGTCCTATTATTTCTGCCATCTTTTAATTTTATTGATTAATTGTAATTGATTTCTTTACTTAAAAAGATTTCATTTTCTGCTGCTGTGGCTTCTCCTGTACCAGAACAGTGAGGACATGGATTAGCAATATCTTCTATTGCATCATATATTGCTCCTGAGCCTATACAGGCTAGACATACTTCATACCCTTTTTCTTCTTCTTTCTTATTCATAGTGTAAAACTACTAATAATAATTGAATAATCCAAATTAAATTTATAATAAAGGCAGTTACACCAAATCATCATAAAATGTAACCACCTTTATATTATAAATTAATTCTTATTATAGGTTATACCTATTAAAACATTGCAGTTTGCATTGCTTCTAAATCGTCTAAGTCTTGCTGACAGTTAGAAACTGATCTTGAAGCTTGTAAAGCCTCTGCTGGACTAAATGGAACTGCTGACATAGCTCTTTTCTCATCTTTTTTAGCTGTACTTAATGCTCTTTTTGCACCGAATACTGCGTTAACCACTTCATTTTGTGCGTTCTCTACTGCATCATTTTTAGCTTCTGCATTCTTCTTTTTGTCGTCTGGAAATATTACACTTGCGTATTTACTCATATCTTTAATTTTTAAATTTTTGTTTGTTTTGTTAATTTTTTTGTTAATTGTATTTAATATATATTTGATGATTTGATTTGAATAGTTTAGTATTCTAATGTCTTCTTAATTTATTATATTCTGGAGAGTTGAATAATAATGGTCTATTAGCATCTCTTTTTAAAGGGAATACTCCGTCATATTTATTGCTAGTTGCTCCAGACCTGCTAGATAATTGCTGTCTGTCAATATCTGATTCTTTTATTCTAACTCTAGGTGATGTTTTAGTTTTTGATTTTTGGAACATCATTTCCAATTCTAAGTCTCCTTCATCCATATTTTTAGTTTTAATTATTGTTTTTGGTACTATATTATTTAAGGTATTAATTTCACCCGATGCAACTTCTTCTAATGTAGCTTCTCTAATTATTTCATGAAATGCTCCACCAGGTACCAGCCTACCTCTAGAATTAATATAATTACTAGAGCAAATCAAATTATTGTAATTTTCTATATATTGTATTAAATAATTTGTACTTCCTGCTCTAGCTACGTACCATTTTCCTTTTTCATATTTCATCTTTAAAGTTTTTAAGCGATAAATCTATATTATTTTCAAATATTTCATCATCTAAATTGTAAAACCTTGTTAAATCTTCAACTTGGCAATTTACACTATATTCTGAGCTAATTTCATTAGCTAAATCTGTTAAACTTGTTATTTTAAGAGGGTTACCTCCTGTAACTCCATTAATAAATACTCCTAATTGAGATTGATTAACTTTTTCTAAGTTTTTTACTTCATTAATTGTTTCATTCATAGTTTAAATTGTTTTAGTTTATAATTTATTGTTTAATCTAGTTCTACTTCTATTGATTCTCCTTCATGACTAATTTCAGTTATTATATATCCCATTCTATTAACTCTCCAATATCCTGCTGATATAAATAATTCTCCATCATCACCATCAAGTACTGTCCATACTTTATTAGATTCTATCATTGATTGTACATATTCAACTTCTTCTCCATATGTTTCATACATTGAGCCATTGAATGATGCATTTTCATCTAAATGATTCTGTCTAGGCATATATATATCTTCAAATCTTTCTTCAGTAATTGTCATGACTCTTTGTGTATAGTTACTAATCTATCTCCATTTTGTAATTTTGTGAAATATTCACATTTATCATTCTTATCTGGTTTAAAGCTACCATAAGATTGTCTAAATTGACTAGGTACAGCTCTATATCTATAACATTTCTCTTTTAAGATACATGTTACATTGCTGCACATACTAATATCTGGCATAATTTTAATTTATTAATTTACGTAACTGGTTTAAATTTTCTACATTTACAACCTTTAATTTTGACTGAGATGATTCTAGCCAATCTTCTTCTTTGGTATTCTTACAGTATATTCTTATAAGAATTGCACTACTTCCATCAGGCTTTAATCTACAGATTCTACCTAATCTTTGAAGCATTTGCCTACCTTTAGATGAATTGGACATCATAATAGCATATGATAATCTTTTAAGGTTTGCACCTTCATCTAATACTGTTACTGCTGATATTTTATTAATTTTATTTCTACCGTCAGCAAATTTCTTGAGTCCTTCTACTCTATCTTTCTTTTTCAATCCAGAATGTTGAGCAACACAAGTGTCCCCTATCTTTTTGCTAACTTTATCAGCATATTTTTTATCCATACTAAATATGATACCATAATCAGATTCATCAAATATCTTCAATACTTTTTGAAGCATTTTCATTTTAGCTGAAGCATGATATAATATATTCTTTCTTTGAGTTATATTTTTCCAATCTTGCCTATTGAAGTTTTCCCATAAATAAGCTATTTTACCTGATAATGTTATATATTTAGCTCTTTCTGGAGCTGTTAATTCTACAGGTATATTATATACTGTAAAATCACTTACTATTCCCATCTCTACCGCATCGTAAAGATTTAAACTATAACATATAGGAGCCCATTTATTTAATTCTTCTAATAGATTGTTTTCAATTGTTCCTGATAATCCTAGTATTTTATCAAACTTATTGTTTCTAAGTAACTTTAAGTTTATCTCTCCTGACAAATATCTATGAGTCTCATCAAGTATTAATAAATCAAACTGTACATTGTTAAATGTTCTAGCTGTATTTATACATTCTACTTGAACACATAGATTAAATGTCTTAGATTCTTTCCATTTTTTAAATTCAACTTCCCACTCATCTTTAATCACTGTTGTTGGTACCACTATTAATATGGTGTAATCGTATTCAGCCTTTTTAGCTAAATATGATGCTGCCATAATTCCTATTCTCGTCTTCCCACTACCAGTAGCTAACTCAAGCACTCCTCTATAATTAGAAGAGTGCCAAGAGTTTAAAGCTTCTCGTTGAACTAAATCTTTAGCTTGATTTACGTTCATAATTTTATAATTTATTAATGTAATTCCTTATTTCTTTACCTAAGTCTGCATCATTAGGATATTTTTTACACATAGCCTTTATGATCATAACTAATATTTTTCTTCCCATTATAATGTATCTAATTCTTGTTTTAAACTATAAGCTATATTCATAACTCTATTGGTTAATTCCTCTTCTGATTCTAATGCTAATACTTTCATATCATCTACATTTTCAAATTCATCTCCAGATAATTCTAATATAGTTTTTATTAGTTGTTCTCTCATAATATTTAATTTAATCCCACCATTTTTGTATATTGTGTTCAAAGAATGCCCAAAGTATCCTATGAGATTTAGCTTCATGATTACAGTAAAGTTTAAAATCATTTATACTTTTACTATCTTCATCATAAAAATCTTGAAAATATTCATCTTCATATATCTTATGTTTTAACCTTAAGAATGTTCTTATTCTTGAAGCTTGAAACTTAGCATCTTTGGTATTAGCTTTATTACTTTCTAAAAATTCAGCTTGTCTTTCTAGTTGATAGCATAGCATATTTAAAGAGTAACTATAGTCAAAATCAAAGTTATTCCATATCTTAGGTATCCACCAAATAAGTGTAGCTACCTGATTATATTTTCTTTTTATCCAGTATATCATATTTAAAATAAGTTTAATTGTTTTGGCTCTAGTTTATCTAGTACCTTTTGAGTTTGCTGAATGTAATAACTATAATTTATATCATAGTTATCTGATTCATAGTAATCATTAAATAATGCTACCTGTCTACCTGCTACTAATTCAGCTAAAGAGTTCTCTTTAACTTTTCTTTTAAATAACTTTGCTCCATTATTAACTACAAAATATCTATTAGTCTTTTGACAATTATCTATTTGTAATTTATTATCTTTTAAATAGTGTAACTCAACTTTATATTGGGAGCCTATCTTTTGAGCTTTACAGAAGTCATATATATTAGTATGATTTCTTATAGTATCCTCAATTGGTACATTATTTACATAGTACTCATATAATGCTACAGATACAATAGGCATATTATAACCTTTATCTAATTGTATATCTCTAACAAATATATTCTTTTCTTTAACTTTACCATCTAATGTTTGTATTGAGTATGCATTTACATCTCTAATTACACATTTCTTGTAATCAGCATATTCTATAGGTATGTTTATTTCTTTAGCATAATCATTTGCTATTTTATAAAAT
>Ga0208299_1000651_pt1 | contig 30730 bp, 44 predicted proteins | sample 15_taG_FD_184089 | JGI IMG/M metagenome (GOLD analysis project Ga0208299, IMG submission 184089) | Marine viral communities from the Subarctic Pacific Ocean - 15_ETSP_OMZ_AT15312 metaG (SPAdes) (version 2) | ecosystem: Environmental > Aquatic > Marine > Oceanic | place: Pacific Ocean | collected...
TAATGGATTACCGCGACAAATAGGAATACTATTATATGTCATGTTCTCTAAATCCAATTTATCATTTTTCAGGCCACAACCACCAATTGCTCTCGTTGCAGCTTCTTCCATATCACTGGCTACAACTGTGGCCATGTATGAATAATTTTCTTCCTGGCCCAGCCATAAATTATAAGTCTCTTTATACTTCATGGTTATAAATCTCCAGTAACCGATCCCAACGGAATGATCTCCATCCTTGAGATTCTAAATCATATATTATTTGAATGTCCTCGTTAATTGGACGATCACTTGATTCCTCAGATAATACTGAGGCTGGTAATTTATCTAATGATGTGGTGCCGATAAGAGCTCTCTTATCTCCATTTGCTTTAGTGAATACTAAAGTAGTTGTATTCTTCTTTATGAGTGCCTTTATTTCACGCTTAGCAGTTTTCTCACCGAAAAGATCTATCAATTCTTGATATTGCATGTTATTACCTTCCTATATTTCAAAAGATAATACTATTGTATCAAGTTTTAGGGGGCTAGTAAACCCCCTAAATGTAACAAAATGTAACAAAGGGTGATTATTTGCTGCAATCTGCCTTTGCACGGATATCAGCAACATTTCTATTCATGCCGCGATTTCTGAAATAATAATTAAATCTCTCTTGATAGTCAGCTGATCCTGCTACATTTTCAATGATAGCTTCTTCAACAACAGGAGCTTCTTCAACAACAGGAGCTTCTTCAACAGTTGCTGGTTCCTGAGCCTCATTCACTACCGTATCTTCAACTTTCTTTTTAGCTTTACGTCTAACCATTGTTCTATTCCTCTTTATTAATAATAGACTGAGACCATGCCTCAACTAATGATGGGATATCATTTATTTTATATTCATCCTGCATAGCTGAGAATTTAGTTATATCCCATTCCAGCTCATTGAACATTTTGAATGTAGTTTTATCTTTAAAGGCATCTACATTATAACCCAGGCCACCAAGATGTTGGATCATATTGACCTTTTCAGTTAATTCTTTAGTTATATCATTTATGTTTCCATTCATGATATCCATATATACAGAATAATCTTTTACTGGCGATAGATAAAAATCTAATTCGGATTCAGATATGTATTGTAAAAATGATTTCATAGGTTATCTATAAATTTCTTCCAATCATCAAATGTTCTTAATGCTGGATTATTTCTCTTTAGATCAGTATATCTTACAGATACCTTAGATAATCTTAAATACCATATTATATTTTGTTCAGTAGTAGCATATGGCAAATCTAATTTAGTTACCTTTGGCTCTTCCTGCTTAACAAATTTATCAGATGTCTTTTTCTTTCTAGTCATTTTTGTTCTCCGCCTTAAGATTATTTATAGTATGTAAATATTTACATATGAAATATGCATCAGCTATATCATCAGCGGGATTAGTAACCTTCTGCAATTGAAACATTCTGACTAAGTCGACTCCGGTTTCATCATAGAACGCTTGCGCCATGTCTGCTTTATTAGCATTTCCTTTACCTGTAGCAAACTTCTTAACTTCACTGGGCTGAGCTATTGTCATCATAATACCATTAACTGCTATAAAATGCTTAAGTAAGCCAGTCGCTTCAGCAATATTAAATACACCACGACCCTTGGCACCATATGCATACCCCTCTAGCTTCACGTCTGTTACATTATAATTAGCCATTATGCTCAGGAACACACTAGCTGAATGTTGATACCGATTTACATCATATTGGTATTCTTGTATAAAAGATAATCCATTGAAACTCATATTATGCTCTTCATATTTTATTTGTCTTGCCTTGGTTTTAGTCAGATAAGTAAATTTGCACTTACTATAATCCCACTTTTCTATATCAGGATGTATGCACATGGCAGGGCCACCGATTGAATAATCAACTCCGCATAAGCTATTCACTTACTTCACATCCAAGTTTGGCGAAGAAGTCTGCACCATGTACAACCTGCTCGCATTCAATACCACATTCATTTAATAAATTTGCTGATACCTCATCATTCCTATGATAGGTTTCACTATAATAAATTTTAGATATCCCAGCTGCGATTAATAATTTTGTACAATGTCGGCACGGTTGCAGTGTAGAATATGCCACGGCGCCCTCTATGGATACTCCGTTTTTGGCTGCTACAGCAATAGCATTCTGCTCAGCATGTATCTCATGATTATTAGACCATTCATGGTGTCTGTCTTTGCATTCATCGGTCAACCCAAGCGGAAACTCATCACAGCAATTTTTATAACCGGGTGGTGTGCCATTTATTCCAGTTGATACTATCCTGCCATCTTTGACGAGTACACATGCAACCTTATGAGATATACATTTAGATAATACTGACATCTCTCCAGCACAATTAATAAAAACATTATGTAAACTACTCATCTTCAATTTGCTCCATTTCACATTCTTCCAATAAATGACCACAGTATGGGCAATGGTTTATTTCTTGTTCTTCTGACCAATGCCCATCAACTTCAAATACAGCATCGCAGCTTCCACATTCTGCTCTCCATTTCATTAAGGTAACCTCTTTAATTGCTTATCGCCATTATGATGAAGCCAAATAATATTTTCATCATAGTCTTTTTTAATATTACCATCCATGCCAATTTCCATTAGTTCTAATTTCTGCCAGCCAAGATTTCTTTCATTATTAACAACCTTTGTGATTATATATGCTTTAGAAGCAAATTCAACTGTTTGTCCAACAACATAAAAATACTCAGGTTCATCATCAGAATACTCTGGTATACTATCAAGGTCAGGGCCTGGTAACGTGTCCTCTGTCTTAATACTAAGGACATCTACAATATCAAAATCATCAGGAAGCTCAACCTTTGAAAATGGTACACCCTTTCCAATTATTTCAGCTTCAGCATGATTCAATGATGGGTCATTAATATCACTGGGCTGATTGTATTTTCTAAGCTCTTCCCCACATTGTGGGCAATAATTAATATTCATAATATACTCCTATATATCTCATAAATTCCTGCTTTTATAAATAAATCATCAGATGTCCGCAATTTCACAGACTCCAGAAGTGCAGCTGAGCTCTTGCGTACCTTTGGTATTATCTTCTAATTCATATTTAGACAACTCTGACCAATCGAATACTGGAAAGGATTCAATCATATTTAAATATTCTTCTGCATCAATTTCTTCATATGGTGCTTGTTGATATGTGTGCTCAGTGACTGGCAAGAAGCTTACTCCAGAACAATCGTCAAAATACTTATATAACCAAGCTCCAACTTCCATAAACTCTTCATCGTCTTTATAATATACTGTAATAGATGGTTTATGTTCACACCAATGATCGTAGTATATTTTCCATAATCTTAATTGCTCTAATGCACCAACATCTTCTACAAGAACAGCATCTTGTGGTGCTGCAATCGGAAAACTAAATATCGCTATTTCAGATGAAGTAATATCATCTTCATAGGGAATCTTGTCCATCATGAATTGAGTCAATGGGTCTTTCTTATCACCACGAACTCTTCGTACATAATGTTGAGCGAAGCGAGGATGTATACCTGAAGCAGAATCACATAATTGGGAAACTGTCCCAGATGGCTTAACGCATGTAATAGCAACTGATTGGGGTATCTTCAATTTCTTTGCCCATTCTTTATTTGTATCAATTGCCACTTGTTTCAATTCTTCTAATATTTTAGCTAAGTCAATATTCTTATCAGTACCATTTAACATTGGGTGATCCATGATCCCAGTCAATGATACACCAAGCAATCTTTCTTCTCTAGCATTTTCTGACCAAATGGGACGAAGATATTTAAAGTTAGTAAGAGTAGATTGCAGAGTTCCAATTATTGTAGCTCTCTTAACCTTATCAGCTAGTACTTCAAATGTATCATCTGCTTTAATAATTACTTCTGATAAATTACAGAAGCCCTGCGGCCTCAGAATTATTTCAGCGCATGGGTTAGTTCCAAAATCTCTTGTAGCATCTCTGCGGCCATTCTCCGCAGCCTTCTTTTGAGATGCTACACGAGAAAACATTCCCCGTTCTCCTGATTTAGATTCATATAGAGCTTGCCATTCTTTTAAGAAGAATGCGAAGTCTGGCTTTTCTGTATATGCTGCTGAGTTATTCGCTAATGCTCTTTGTGGCTCTGTTGCCCACCAATTACCTTTCTTTGCATCGCGGATTCTTGCGTCTGTTGGGTTTGATAATGAAATAAGAGCAGAGCGCCTTACACCACCGACTACCACTATGTTAGCGATCTTGCAACATATGTCGTGGCACTCTACTGATGTCAGCCTTCTTCCGTCAGCATTTATAAAAACATCTCTGCAAAATTCAAATAGCTCAGCAAGTGGCTCTGGGCCCGAAGCCCTGCCGCCGAAAGTTTTTAGCTTCTCGCCGGCTTTGCGTAGGTGTGACATGTCCCATCTGATATCAAAATTGCCATTATATAATTCAAATATTAATATCCGCAATGATGATGCCCATCCGTATTTAGTATCAGCAATAATAATAGTATTCTCTTTCTTATCAATAACTGATATATCTTCTCTGTCAACGCCTGGATAGTTCTTATTGTTAGGGATATAGCCTCTTCTATTGAGTGGCTTTCCTATTTTTGGTAGGTTTACTATGTATTGTCGTTCAACTGAAAAACCAGATCCGGTACCACACATTAAAATATACATAATTTCATCAAAATCCACAGGTTTCTTCAAATGGACGGTGACTGGTTCATCTAACTTATCGTGCTCCAATTGAATAGTTTCGCCTGCTCCTGATACAGTAGTATATGAACAATTGTATCCAGCTACTTCATCCCGCTCTAATGCTTTGCCTGCTGTCATAGTTGCTCGCATGGAACCAACCAATTCTAAATTCCTTTGCCCATCAAAACACCATTTAATAATATCTTTATGTTTAGGGAATCGCTTAGTCCAAAAATTTATAACCCTATCTACTACTTCATCCCAATTTTCCCTACGTCCCCTTTCTTCATCCCATCTACAATATCTCGATAGTGCGATGAATTCCGAATAGGACGGATTTGATGTATTTTCAAATGTTGTCATTTGTGTCATTATATTTCCTTAATCTTTTTAATCTACAAGCTTCTATCATTTATAGTTCCCATGTTCTTAACAACGTTTCCATTGGTTCAATTTCATTATGCCCTTCATGCCCGAATAAGTGTTGTCCATAAGCAATTGTTTTACTTCTTCGCCAGTCATGCCACTTAATATTAAATCGTTGATATCCATTCCGCTATATTTTATTGGGTCTAACATTACTATTGTTTTTCCTTTGTCTAACAAACCTTTCATCTTTTTTACAATATGAGGATTTCTATTTTCTACATCTAAAATAAAAATATCACCAACGTCGGTTCGTAAGTCTGAACCCGCAGCAGCAATACAATTGGACAAAAACATGGCGTCCAGTGGACCCTCAACGACTACTATAGGTTTTTCTTTATCGACTCTGTTCATACCCCATGTTCTGTTACCAGTATCATACACAACAATAGTTATATACTTTACTTTATTATCTGAATTTAATGCACGACCCTGGTATGCATAACATGTTCCTGATTCTCTACGAAATGGTATAACGATTCGTGGTTCATCATATTTGTCTACATTCTCAAATTTGTTGTGAACTATAGTATTAGTCCATGATCGGAATTTGTCTGCATAATATAGATCAGTAAATTCCTTTTCTGGTAGATTTCTATTTATAAGATATTGTTTGGCTGGATGGTCATCATCTAAGTCACTAATCTTAACTAAGTCATCAAACATATTATCATTCGCTTTTTCTTTCAATTGTTTCATTTTATCAGATTCATTAGTATATATAGTTCCTTTCTTAGGTGTGCGTTTTTTGGTTTTAAATTTGGAATATAAATATTCTTTGAAGAGTACTGAATCAAATCTTTCAAGAAATTGAGAGAAATACATAGACTCACCACAATTGTGGCATTTGAAACACATAGTTGGTTTTTTATTATGCTTATAGAAATAAGCACGAGTCTTATTAGTATCCTTTTTTGAGTCGCCACATAGTGGGCATCGAAAATTAAACAGATTTTCTTTTATTTGTCTGAACTTAGTCAACCTAAAAGAAAGTCTATGAATATAAATATTATCGGTAGTATACATAATGAACTTTAATTCACCTTTAACAAAACATAATTTTTTACTTTATGCAGCTAAGCACTATCAGAACCCGCAATGTATGGGTACTAATGAATTTAATAGTGACATGAAACGCTTTATGTATATTAAACGCTTGCTGAAAAAATATCAACGTGGTCAAGAAGTTGATAATAGACTATTATTAAATCACTTTGTGATATTATATAATATATTTGCAGTTAAACCTCTCAATAGAATGTTATATTTCTATTGCGACATAGATACATACAATATAGTCTATTCAATTCTCGATTTCTTAAATATTGTATCACAAAATCTGCCAGAAGTAAATGGTATAGACATAAAAATAGACGAGAAAATGGCAAAATATCTTAAAAATCTGGAGTGTATGTAATGGCTGGTATAGTATCAGGATTTGTATCCTTAAAATTTATACAATTATTAACAAAACCATTCAAAAAATGGCCAGCATATAAAATGGGGCTGATTAATGAGAAAGGTTTTAAAGTAAGAGATGCTGCAACAAAAGATGAAAAGAAAGAATTTGCATCTTGGATGAATATCATTAGAAAGATTAAAATAATGCTGGAACGCTTCGCGCCAGGCGGAAAGGTGGCACAACTAGCATCTTTTGCTACTGCATTATATCTTTTGAAGGAAGATATTGATAAAAATACCAAATGGGACGGTAATGATATTATAAATATTATTGCACAGGATATATTTTTAGTAGATGAATCTCTTAATGAAGTCACTCGACTTGAAGTACTGCGAACTGGAAAATATATTATAGAACACGAATTCGTTGATAGTAACAATCTCATATTATTAAAAGCATCGCAGGGCCCAACAGAATGGTTTTTTGGTGTTCCGATGTTTGAAGTAAAAGACGCAGTTTCAGGAAAAACATTTATAGTAACTAAAGATGATTTGAGGAAAATATGAAAAGCTTTAATGAAAATTCAGAATCAGGATTAGGCGGGAATGATGTAGCTGGTACTATTCGCCACGACGGCACAGCTGGCAAAGCATTCGGCTATCCATACTTCAAATGCGATAATGATACATTTAATAATTGTTTACATGGTAGAAATAAACATAAACGATGGGAAAACTTTACTAAGAATAAAAATTTAAGTGATAGTGTAAGAACATTTGTCAAAAATAATAAAGGTACTAAATTCCTATTCCAGAATGAGCGTTCTGGAGAATTTGTATTTGCAGATAAGAAGTTTCAGTGATATGTTTGATTGCTTAAAGAAACCAGAAGCAGATGTATATAGAGTTCTATTAGCGAACTCTCCTGGCGCTGTAGTTATTAAAGATGGACATGACAAGATTTTATGGTGTAATGATAAAGCATTACGTTGGTTTAAGAAAGATACAGTAGATGAAGTGAAAGGGCACTCACCTACTAAATTATGGCCTATTGGTTCTCAGGAAAATAGTCGTAAGTTTTATGATATTGATAAAGATATTATGGAAAATGGGCAATCTCGGTTGGATATTACTGAAATAGTAGAAATAGACGGTAAAGACCATCTATTAAGAATAGATAAAATACCATACCGAGATAGTAAAGGAATAGTATCAGGAGTAGTAACATTCATATTAGATATGACAGAATCGCTTGAGATGCATATTTTAAAATATAATAGTGATATAGTATACCACGAGTTACGAGCTGGGCTTGGTAACATAATAGCTATATTAAAGAACCAAGAAGAGCGACACGATAGTCACTCGTCAGATTAGAAGGGCCATATATGAATAATAGAGAGGAAAATCCTGTCACTGCTGAGGGGTTGGCTGCTGTAAATGGTCTAGTTGATATTACTAGAAATGATATCGCAGCATTAGAACAATTACTAATAATGGGAACTTCTACAGAGAAGCCCATACTTAGTAGAGTGAATAGATTAGAAGAAAAACTTGAATCATTAACTGAAAGATTAACACATTTAGAAAAAGAGTTGGATTTACATATTAATAGCACAAAAAAGACATTTGAAGAAGGCAATGAAAGGATGAAAAAGTTAGAAAGGTTAGCATGGATGATGACTGGAGCAATTCTTATAGCAGGAACAATAATTCAATTATACATAGCGTTCAGCAAAACATAACAATGCCCCAATCAAGGGGCATTTATTTATCGTGCCATTTGTACTATAAAATCCATTATATCATCAAAGTCTTTTTGTCCGCCATCGCGTAAAACTTCTTTAGCAACTTTAGATACAGCTTTCATATCATTCTTCTGCATTGAATGAGCAACACCTTTCTTCACTCTGTCCATATCAATCTTTGCTTCTTTTAGCGGTGAGCCATCTTCTTTGACTAGCTTCAGGCCCATTTCCTTTGCGTAAGCTTCCAGCTCTTTGCGTGAAAATTTCTTAACCTTGCCAGGCTTAACATCTTTGCCGCGATCCTTTCGCTTCATGTCTGCTCTGCCTAAAGCACTCTTGCCTTCTTTTACTCCAGCCATTTTAGCTAGATCATCCATTGAACGTGTCATTTTATTTTCCTCTAATTAATTTAAATCTGATTTATAAACATATGCGCCTGAATCAGTCTCATATCGTGTATCACCATTCTTTTGGTCAATTGATATAATCTTACCAACACGCTTTTTATTCTTTTTTGTATATGTGAGCTTATCGCCTACCTTATATTCAATTGCTTCCATGACATAAACTTCTTTGCTACCGAGCTTCTTCATTGCTTCTTTAGCAGCCGCTTTTAATGTACCTGATACGAACACTATTTCGTCATCGCTTGGATCGCCCATTCTTTTTGTACTAAATGCCCAATTACCAGAACCTTTGGCTTTCTTGCCATGGACTCTTAAGTATCTATCGTGATTAATGCCTACCTTATATTCTTGCAGCGATTCTACTTTGATGGGCTTGCCGACAGGTTTGCCAGTCGATGTGACTTTTAGTAATGTTTTTGCACCCTGTGCCTTTGCCCATTTCATTGCTGCCTTTTGGTCTTTGTGTTTCTCTCGTACAGCTTCGCCATCTACTAGTATTTCCCAAAAACCCTGAAATGCTTCTGCTATAAATTGTTTAAATTGTTTCATAAACCCATGCCCCGTTTTACTATTTTGAATACTTTGCTACCCATACTTTTTAATTTTGTGGGCAATCCTTTTATAAATAATTCTTCTTCATCTAATGATACTAATTGTCTCAATAATGATGCTGACATACCCTCTACACCATGTTTCTTTATGTATGCTTTTAGTTCATCTGCAGACATTGCTTTTAAGTCCGGGCCATCTTCATCCCTATCACCTGATGATACAACTTCAAATTTATCAAAGTCCAATGAGAAATTACCATCCGCCTTAACATATTTGCCGAGGTTCTTTTTGAACTCTGGAACTCTATCTGAGCCAGCGATAAGAGTAAATTCTTTTACACCTTCTTCTGACATCTGACCAGCAATTTGAAATAATGTTTTTAATGATGCATCAGTAGATATTTCAAGATAAGGAAATGCTTTCTTTAATAGCATAGTCTTATCTTTGAATGACAGAGGATTCTTCTTTGGGTCTTGTGACGAAGAAGTAAATAGAATTGGAAGTGCTCCACGTTTCTTAGCTTCTTTAGCAAGAGTTTTCGCAAGCTTCTCGTGACCAATAGTCAATGGATTGAAACGAGTCACCGTCCAAAAGATACAACAACGCGAGTATTTCCGCGGGCTATACTTTTGGACGGGCCCTCCTTTATGTAGTTTATAAAGTTTAACACTTAGTTAATTCCTTACAATTATTAAAATGCCATCGTTGCATAGCACCATTAGCACCAATTTTTGAGCAATGTGGACATTTCAATTGTTTATGTTTCTTACCATAAAATGGATTATTTTTACCAGACATCTTTTTAGATTTTAATCTGGTAGACTTAATTCCATTTTCCGTTTTATAAAATTCTTTTAGTGTATTGGAGCGTTTAATATTTTCTTGTATTATTTGTTCTGTTGTTTTATTTTCAAATCTTTTTTTTGCTTCATTACTTAAATGTTTTTTAAGTTCTGGGTTATCCATTGCTGCTTTAGTTCCAGCAGATATATTCTTTTTGTGTTCTTCTGTTCTCTCATTTCCATAATTCCAATGTTTCTCTGCGGACCTATTTTTTGACATTGATAATTTTGCTTTATTTGTATGAGTCTTTCCATACATTCCATTTTTCTTGCCAGATATAGCTTTGCTTATTTTAGCATTTACTATTGGACCAAGGTTGCCTCCCTGTCCGCCGGATGCTAGATTATAATACATTTTATCTAATACTGCATTATGTTCTTTAATAAAATGTCTCTCTGCAATATCTAATTCATCTTTAGTATCATATACACCCAGTGTAGTTCTTCTAAAATTATTCTTTCCATATTTATCTATTGCAAGTTTAAGTATATCACCTGAGCCTAAATAATTAGTATCTTCCGTTCCAGTTTTTTGGCCAATATATTTTTTTTCATTTATTAAATTTTCTGTAATATAAATAAATCCGTACATCTTTATACCCTTTCACCAATGGTTATAAAGATATTTATAATTATGATTTTTTCTGACCTCTTGCTATTTTGGCTTCTGTAACAAAATTAAGAAATGATTTCATTAATCTTCATCCTGCATTCCGACTGTATACTCAATATCTTCCCATACATCAATAATAGCAGCAAGGTTGTGTTGCATCTTAGCAAAATCTTTCTTCATGCCAGGACCAAACTCCCTCTGTAATGATTTGGATATGTTACTATTAACATGCAAGAATTTTTCTAATTTGAAAATCATATCTTCAGTTGCATTGAATCCTGAAGACTTGCTATAATATTCATTTATTTCTTGAAACTCGTTTAATGTTTTCATTTTTAACCCTTAAATCCATATTTCTCTAATCCACAATGACCTGGGTCCCATGGCTCTAACATTTTCTTACAAATAAATAATGATGTTTTAAATCTATAATCCTCTTCGCTAATACCTTCATCACCACGGAGTGTTCTTCTTAATCTATGAGTGAATGTCAAGTTCAAGCTCTTATGTGGCAATCGTCTATAATAAATTGTAGCATATACTACATTGAGTATCACATCACATATATATCCAACTATTAATATTGGAATCAAAGGGAGCTGAGCAACCTTAGAAAGATTCTTCTTATTCTTAGCTATCATAATATTTATATAAAGTATCCAAGTGACAAAGAATAATACAAATCCTGCTGCGAAAAAATATCCAGCATTAATTAATAATTGTTCCATTAGCTTCTATTCCAAAGGTCGTAGATATTATAATTAACGATTACCAAATGATTGTGCTGCATTGAAGTTATTTCTACTAAAGGTTAGCCTGTCGACTAATTTTACAGCGCCTCCTGTTAGAACATCGATCATGACGAAGCCCTCAGGCGTTGTAACTTCATACCCATCTGCCTTCTTGATAAATGTTGCCATTCCCTCAATCTTCTCTAACTGAGTTACTAACATTTCTTTCGCGTCAATCATTGCTGATTGAATAGTATATAACAATATAAAGTCTCTTTCTGCTCTTTTGAGTTTCTTTACTAATTCTTGATGATTAGCAGATTTCATATCCTTTGACTTTTGAGTCTTTACTTTATCTATTTCTTTCTGTGCTCTTGTATCTAGCCAATTGTAAAAATCTTTCATGTGTGCTTTAGGATTAGTGATACGCTGGCCTACTCTAATTCTAGCATTTACATGAGTTTGTACTAATAATTTCATTTGACTAGATTTAGCAAGTCCATCAAGGAACTTGAGATTTAATTTCTTTACTAAACCTTCTATCTTTTTAATCTTTGTATTATATGCATTCGTTTCTCTAGCAGTCCACAGAGCATTATCTGATATACCAGGTATTGCTGCATCCCGTACCCATACGTTCTTTGATTTTTTTAAAGAATTAATGTTGGCGCCAAAACTAGCAGACATAGACTCAAGCTGAGAGCCAGAGTAAGTAGTGTGAAAAACAATACCAAGCTTAGCAGAAGAAATTTCTTTATCCAAATCAGACCCAGCAGGAATTGCATACGCAATTGTATTGGGTTGAAATACTGAGTATTTTTGTCCATTTATTGTTTTGCTCTTGACGTCACCACTAGAGAACATCATATCGCCCTGCAGGATAGTTTTTATTCCTAGTGGCTTAAGATGCTTAAGAGCAACTTTTAATTTATCTGCAAGGACTGGTGCGTGACCATGGTTTTCGTCGATATCAGCATCAGTGTAATTTATCTTTGGAACTTTATTGAAAATTGATTTTGTGCCAACGAAGAATTGCTTTGTCTCTGGGTGCTCTCCGCAAAACACAGCAGGTGCGCCGTCCCACTTTAGAGTTAGTGAAGTATCATAACCTTCGCCGCCTTCCAGTTTTTCGCCAACTGATTTCAGCATACGTAGTGTTACTTTGATACCCTCTGAACCAAGCTCGAGGATATTCTCCTCAAGGTGAGTTAAATGCTTATTAATAGGTGCTTCTGTCAAAAACTGTAAAAATGATTTCATAAGTTATCCTGGCCATGCCATCTGTGTTCCAGCATCATAAGGTTGGGTTTGCCAGCCATGCTTCTTTAATAGTTTCATCAATACTGGATGATTATATATTCTGCTACCATCGTAATATTCTTCGCTACCTCTAAACCAAATACCACCAGCACCTTGTGATTTATTTATAAAGAAATCTTCAGCAGGTACTGCAACTGCATCTGGTAATTCTTTGTTTATTATTGCAATAAGCTTCTTAGCAGGCGTTGACCTTGCTTCATTTGCTGGTTTTAATCCTATTTCAATTTCTAGTTTTTCTTGTTCATCATCAAAGATTTCTTCTTGTGACTTGCCATATTTGTGGCTACCCTTGCCAGTTGCAAGAATATCACCGCCATTATATTGCTCGGACAATTGACCAAGTGCATCTATAATAGCATCTTCGACTTCTTCAGGAGATACTTTATGCTTCTTTGCTATGTTCTGAATGTTATAACTAGTTTTAAGTACCTTCTGGACATACTCGTCATATTTTCCACCCTTAGCACTTTTCTTAATTTGCTTTATCATTGCTGCAGTAAGTTTATTCTCAGCTATATGTTGTTTAAAAGTTTTCATATTTACCTTATGTAACAATTTAGCTCAAATGGAGTTCCGCTTGTTCCACGATTATATACTTGTATTTGTAATGCCTTGCGTTGCTTCTTATCACCCTTATATAAATCTAAAGAATGACTAACAGTCTTTCCATTCTTTGGTCTGCCTGGGCCCATGCCGACTTTATCAAATCTATTATCATCATTAGTCTGATAGCCATTCTTTGATGCAAAGTTTACAGCTTCTTGAATTGCTGAAGTGTAAGAATCATGATATAAAACATAATCATTTTTGCCTTCTGGAATTGAAGAAGTTTTCCCTTCAGCAAGTTCTTTAGCAATTCCAAGTATTGTTATTAACTTAGCCATTATTTTTCCTATTTTCTTTTTAAATTAAAATATGCAGTGTCGCGTAAATTATTATCAAAATTAATTAATTTATATCCGAATTTGCTTGCCTTTGAACTTATTAATCGTTTATATAATTTTACTCTTGACGCATCATCTGTATCAGTTTTAGATGCTGCAATGTCTATTTCTTCTGGTTTTTGCTTCTTCACAAAATCACCAATCATAGCAATAACAGTAGCAAATACTTTTATTTCATCACCATCGCCAGATGCATCATATTTCCATAGACCAACATCGGTTCTGGCAAATGAAACATCCCAAACGTCTTGATCTAACAAGTTTGCTGTAACTTCAAAACCATTCTTGCCAATTTGAAAGTTACCGCGCCAGAAAGAATCATCTGACTCTTTCCATTTATATTTAGCAGGCTTATCAAAAACCTCTATAATATATTTATTGTACTGGTTGAACGTTTTCATTTGGTTTTGCGGCGGTCATATCTTGTCGTTTTTGTTGCAAAGCTGCAACAGATTTCTTATGCAATGTACCTTCAATATATTTCTTAAATTGTGCTTTTTTGTTTATCATGTTAAAAAATTTCATATTATGCTCCATACAATAATTGGCCCAAATCTGATTTTTCATCTACAGATACCGAGCCAATAGATATTCCCAAAAATGACATTAAACCATGTAACATCTTTGAACCAAGTTTTTTAATAAAGTTAAATGCTTCTGTAATTCTTTGCCATACTACTTGTAGTATTTTAATTGCAGAATCTTTAATACCACCAGCAGCCCTTTTAGCCTTTTGGTAAAATGCTTTCAATTTACCAAATTCATCTAATTGCTCTACCCCTTCAGATAATACATGTCTACCTAATGAACACTTAGAAAGCTCTTCTTCTAATATATCATTTAATGTAACAAATTCTGAGTCATATCTAATTGGACAATTATTACTTTCAAATACAGATTTATAATTTGCTGGTATCTTTGTCTTTTTAGTTCTCATTGATAGATATGGTTTTGAGCCGCCTCCACCAGTTTTAAATGATACATAAAAGCTATTTGATCTTGCTAGAACCTCAGCATCTTTTGCTGAGTGCATAGTTAAATGTTTTGTTATTTTTCCTTTAGCAGGATCAAATTCCAATATTTGATTTGCTACTGCCCAATTACCTTTGCCAAATTTGCTTTCACCAGTTGCTGCTTCGAAAGCAAAATGAGATTTAAATTTAATATTTTGAAAGAACTTATCAAATTCAGCATTTAATTCTTTAGCATTCAATTGCAAGCCTTCCATCTGTGCTATATCTGCTTCGTCCTGTTTAGATAATTTCTTTCCACTATCTCTTAATGCTTGTAGCGAACTAATGGTACCTTTACGTTGCATCTCACCCATCTTGTCTTGCATTAAAGATACTATCTTTTCTACTGATTTTGGATTCATTGTTGACATTGATATTAGAGCAGCATTAAATGTAGCTTCAGCCTCAGGTGCTTTTGCAGACATCAACTGCGATCCGCCAGCTTTCTTTAATGATATTTGATGTTTTCCAGATAACATATCTGTTTTTGGTGTAGCATTTTTACCACCCCAAGATTTCCATTCTTGTGTAAGAGATGTTGATAAATTACCAGTTTGATTCATTGTAGAAATATTTAGTGCTTTACCTACTAATTTTCCCATTTTGATTGCTTCGTCGCTATAATTGCCCCAGAATCGTTCGATTCTATCCCATTCTGGTGTACCTTCCGACTTATCAACACCAATCAAACCAACAGTGATTAATGCTTCCCAATCTTCACCGCTAGGACCAACAGCACCGCCTGCCTTTTTAAAATTACCGCCAAAGCTACCTTCGGAATTTGATGCAATTTTAAATGTTTTACCATCTTGGCCTTTTAGTGTCTTTTCAAAAACGTCCTTATCTTTGCTAAAACCCCTAGAAACTAAATCAGGCTCGCCTTCTTTATTTGTTACAACTTCCAACACATCACCGGATTTCCAGCCACTTAATGACTGTAATCCAGCAAAGTCTTTTAATATAAATAATGCGCCTGGTGGGTACTTAGATTGTAATATACTTGCTTCAGCGAGGAAAGCATTAAAACTCTTCATATAAATCCCAAATTGTAATATCGTTAAGAGTATTTATAACTGAGATTTGCTAGGCTAGATTTGAAAGCTATCAAACTTATTCTTAGGGCAAGAAGGGGTTGCCGCGGGCATCCCAGAACCAGATACTGCAAAGGATTTAGATACATTATTAGTAACATCATATAATTGCATTCTAGCCTTATTTGCTCCTACTACGAAGTTACGATTGATAGCTATATCACCAAATCTATTCTTTAATTGCTTGAACATGATCTGTTTAGTATCATCTAACTCTTCAGTAGTAATAATTCCCATGAATAAATCAGTAGTTGCTGGTAAGCCATATGATTCTGAAACATCTGATATCTCTACATTAGAAGCATTTGCTACTTGACGACCACCCTGAGTCGCAGTAACTATAGCACAATTAAATTCAACTGCTAATGCTCTCAGCTCTTCAGCTACTGATTTGATATACAGATATGAATTAGCAACAGCAGATGCAGGGAGTCTTGAAGAAGCACAGATGTTCAAATAATCAATATAGATTACTCTAGGTTCAAAGTTATGTTTCTGTTTCAATTCTTTTAATAAGAATCTAAAATGCCCAGCATGTGCAGTTGATGTAGGATATTCTTTAATTACTAGTTTGCCTGGACATTTCTTTTTAATAGCATCAATCTTTTTCATGTATGTTGCTTTACCTAGTTTCTTCAAATCATCAATATCAACATCCATCAAATTAGCATCAATTCTTTCTGCGACTCTTTCCTCAGCCAATTCAGCAGTGATATAAAGAGCATCATTACCATTTCTCATATTATCACATGCCATTGAACACATTGTTCCTGATTTAAATCCACCAGTATTTGAGGACATGAAGCATGTTAGAGTTTTTGTAGGAATTCCACCCTTAGTAATTTTATTGAACATATCCAGGCCAAACTTGATTCTAGTTTCTTTCTTATGATAGAAATCATATCGTTCTTCAGCATCATCAATAAATGCATGACCAACCGAATTATCAAATGTAATTGCAAGTGCCTTTGCCATCTTATCTGGAATGCCAGATTTAGATACTTTATCTTTATCTCCATCAACTACTTCAGTTGCTTCCATTAATACATTAAAGAATGCAGAGTCCTGTACCCACTTTTCAGCTAGGTCAGAAAGATACTCAACATTTTCTTGCCTATCTTTTTCAGCATGAATAGCATTTAATGTAGTGATACATTCATTGTATACTTCATCAGATACTCCACTCTCTTTTTCAATATCAATTATAAGAGCTTCTTTAGTAGGTTGAGCATTATATTTTTCTAGGTAGTTATCTATTTTTTCAAATATGATTTTATAATGATATTCTTGAAAATAGTCTTTAGATAAAAATGGTATTACCTTTCTACAAAACTCATCATTGTATATCAGGCCCCATGTTATGAGGCCCTCTGTGCTTTCAATTTCGCTCATTCAGATTCTTCTTTATGCATCTTCGCCATTTCAGTAAATAAATCAATTACCCATTTTTCAATCCCAGCATCTAGGTCTTTTTCATAACCTTTAGGGTATGGGTTCTTTTCATCTTCCATTACATCAAAGTCAACATTAACAATACCATTATCATAATCCATTGTTTTGACTTTAATCATAACTCCATCAATTTCTGCATCAAAGGGAAATGTGCCGCCTACTTCAATTTTATCATTCATCAGTTAAACTCACATTTGAAATTGCATATTTAGCTTTTACAGCTTGTTTGAAATCTGTTTTGGTAAATATTGGCTCCCAGAACTCTTCTCGGTTAGTCATTTTTTCACTCATTGCTTTTGTGAATGTAATAACACCATCAGAATCAATATTTTCAATGCCCTCATATTTTCCTGCCGAGGGTTTTCTAACATGACCAGTTTCTAATGCTATTTCCAGTAAACCTGAGTATGGATCTATACCTTTATCGAAGTGTACTACTACTGGTATCTTAGATTTTTCTTTTACAAATCGTGATTTATATATTGTAATATTAAACCGATATCCAACTAATTCTTTTGATGTTTTTTCCTGAGCCTTTGAGATAGTCCAGATAGTATCACTAGAATAAAATGGACCAGTACCACCCGATACCACTGTCTTTGAAAACATTTCCTGAGTCTGATATGTGTGATTGACAGCGACGCATGGTAACTTCATCATTTTAATATATGGAGTAATCATTCTGAATAATGATTTGAGTTGTTTTGCTCTAGTCATATCAGCCTTTGATGATTGGTCAAGTGCATCATCAACTTCTTTCTTAGAAGCAATATTACCAATAGAATCAATGAATATGAAAACCTTATCTTGATCTTGATTTTTTCGTTTAGAATTATCTTTCTTTAATTGTTCTAGTTGATTAACCATTTCAAATTTCAACTCTTCAATATTTGATAATGGTATATGGATAACTCTAGAAGTATCGACCCCTGCTGCTTCAACATAATCTGGAGTTGCTCCGAATTCTGTATCGTAATAAAGACAAACTGCATCTGGATTTTCATCTAGATAAGCTTTCATCATTACTAAGCCAAATAATGTTTTAAAGTGAGCAGCAGGGCCCGCCAGAAGAGTTATGCCTGGATATAAGCCGCCATCTAAATCTGCTGATAAAGCAAGATTGATAGCAGATACTGGTGTTTTCGTTGGTTTTACTTCACCAAAGAAAGCCGAATCATCCAATACTGCTGCATCGGATGTGGTAGAATTTGTAATAAGTCGCTCAAGCAAAGATGCCATAATAAAACCTCAAGTTCAAATAGATATGTATATTGTATCAAATATATTATATAATGTCAAAGAATATTCTTTATTTTCTTACGCCAATCGTCTTCGTGTAAACGGTCCTTTGCTAATTCTACACGAATTGTTGCTTTGCGAATGATGTGTTGAGCAGAGAAATTCTTTCTCTTATCAACTAAACAATTCATACATTCGCCATATTCATCTATTGCCACTGCCTGAACTGTATCATATATGTATCGTAATTCACATGTTGGACACTTACATTGTTGCATTTGTTACTCCTTAAAAAAAGTCTGATAGTGAGTTGGTTTCTTCAGCTTTCCACCCTATTACACCTGTCAATGACTTCAACGGAGTTAGAAAATGTTTCTCAAACATAAGATCGTAGTCTATATATTTGTCTAATTCATATCCAATTGGTAATTCATTAATGAATCCCATAACTGGATAATGTACCTGGTTGGGCATTTTCAAAAACACAATTTTTACTTTTGCCCCATTTTTAATATCATTTGTTTTACTAAAGTGATTATATAATAATGCTGCCTTTGAATTGTATGGTGTTCCTGATTTAAAGATAGTCTTACTATTATAATATTTAGAAACATATGATACGGATTTTGTTTGTGCTATAACTTTATAATCAGACTTGTGATATAGTTCTCTAAATTCGTTAACAAATTTAATTAAATTATCATTATCTGCTTCTTGTAAAATTATACGAATTGCTTCTTTCAATGCAACTCTACATATTTCTGGAAAATCTTTCTTTACTGTTTCCAAACCCATGATTTTTAGTTTGGGTTCTTTATATCGTTCGCCCTCTTTGTCATACATATTAATAGCATATCGCTTCTTTGCCGTCCAGATTCCAGTAGAGCCTATAACCTCTCTATCCATTATCATTAATTGTTCACGGCAACCAAGATATTCTTTTAATCTTTGGTACGAAGGAGTAATAACATGTTGCTCTACATGTTTCATTGACTTATCAAGAAAATCTGTAATGTCATGATTCGATTTACCAGGACCGCAAATCTTATTTGCAAATTCTTCCATGTTCAAATATACAGAATCCGTATCAATATATATAACGTATTCAACATTCTCAGTTAATAATATTTTATTAAAGTATATATCTAAATCTTTAGCAATCCACTTAATTGCTAATTGTCCTGATAGAGTAATTGCTGTTGCTAATTTCAAATCAAAGAATCTAAAATATTGATTTCCAATTAACCAAGTGCGCCGTACGCAGAATTCAACAGGATTTTTAGTACCATTTGTCTGGTGTGATTCAGACTGGCATCCTGTTTTAACTTTGTACGGAGCACTTGCAGTTCTCCTGTAGTTAAATCATTTAAGTTCATTTTGTATTTTATTCCTACAATTATCGAAGTGCCATCTTTTTAAATTATGAAGGACTCCAGTTGTTTTACAATGTGGACATTCACCTTGTATTTGTTTTCTTTCTTTCCATAACTCCTTTTGTGCAATCGAATGTTTAATTTTTGATTCTTTACTGTGTTTACACCCTAATGCACCTTTAACTGCATCTGGATTTAATTTAATATATTCTTTCTGCTGTTCGCTTTTCTTTTTTCTTTTTTCTTCAGTCCAACCATCTTTTATTTTTTGTTTTTCTTTGTTTGACAGCGTAATACCCTTTCGTGCGCTATCATTGGTTTTGTAATATTCTTTTAATGATTCTGCTCTCTGTATATTTGTTTCTATACTATCTTTCATTCCCCTTCGTGCATCTGAACCCGCCTTTGCATTTTTCTGTGCAGCAATTAAATTATCGCCAGATCTTTTTCTTCCTTTCGTTTTATCACTTACCTTCTTTGCAACAATTGGATTATGCATACAATTCGGTAAACCTAAAGAATTTACATACTCCCAACTACCTTCTCCACCTAGGTTTTTATTATAGTGCATATCATTAGCAATGAATTCTTTATTTACTATTTCTGCTTCTTTATTATATGCAGAATTTTTATCAGCATATTCAAATAATATTTCACGTTCAAAATTTTCAATTCCATATTTTTTCTTTGCATTACTATAGTGTGAACCACCAGTCCCTATATAATTGTCATTTTTTATATCATTGGATTTATGGACACCAATATAAATTTTATTATTAATTGTGTTAGTAACTTTATAAACATAGTACATTTTATTTCTCCTTTATACTAAATATTTATAATTTCTATTCTTTCCATTTTATGATAATTATAATGCTCCACGGCTTTTCAATTCTGCTTCAACATCAAGCAATGTAATCTTTGCATTCATCATTTTATCTTTAGCGGCCTTTCTCTTGTTATATATTTCTTCCATCAACTCTGACATGAAGGATTGTTTTTCTGTAGAAAATGATACACCATTTGCGGCATAAGAAGTTTTTCCATCCAATGCAACTGTTTCATTCAATAGAGGCTCTACATGGTCTCCATAATTATTAGTATCCATAATAGTATCAGGGCCGATGTTCCATTGTCTGATGATAGAAGGATATAGTGATGCCAGGTCAAATGATACTACCCATTTATATAAACCGGGCTTAGGTGTTTTAACGTATGCTCCTGAAAATGATTCAGATTTATTTGATGAACGACCGAATGGCACAATTATATTAGTTTTAAGTAAATGAGAATATATTATAGAGTCCCATGTTTTTACTGGACTAAAAGTATCTTCATAATTAATCATTGAAAAATATGCTATATCAAATACAATACCAAGCAGATTTAGCTTTTCATCGAGTCGTTTAATTAACTCAACATCTTTAATATTATAATCAATAAATTTCTGATAATCAGTTTTATATAATCCGTGCAGACCTTTTGCTGCATCATAATCTAATTTCTTCTCACCCAAAATAACATATGATATATGGTCTAGTGTGTAAAATTCTTGATTTTCAAAAGTATGCTTTTGGAATAACTCCATATAATCCAATTGAGCAATTCCGTATATATTATGTTTTTCTCGTGGATTACCATACGAATCTTTACCTTGCCGAACTTTTAATATATTCCATGGCGACAATTTCTTAACTTTATCTTCACCAAGAAGAGCAGTCATTCTATTGATCATATAAGGAATATCAAACCCTTCAGAGTTCCAGCCAGATACTACATGGGGATAGTCTTCAGCCCAGTCATTTATAAATGCTTGAAGCAATTCAGATTCATTAGCAAAATGAGAATACTTTACTTCTCTTACAAAGTGTTGTATGGATTCATCTGAGTTTTCAGGATTCCATAATCCAACATCTCTTGCGTCTAACCCGTATGTATGATAGACATTACTAACAGTATCATACCAAGTGATAGCATTAATTGGATGCTTAGCTTCCTCAGGCTTCGGGAACTCATCTGGTGAGAATACTTCAATATCAATAATTGCAGTTTTAATTTTACTTGTATCATACTTTATATCTTTATAATTTTGTTCAAGGAATTGGAAACTATAATTATCCATTCCGTATATTTTAAAACCATCTACATTTGAATAAGTATCTGCAAACTCTCTTGCGTCTCTTATACTTTCAAAGCCTTTCCTTTCTAACGGATTGCCATGAATACTATGGTATTTAGGATTTGTATTTTGTGTAGGTGTATATAAAGTAGGTTTAAATTTAGTTTTATAACTATGGGTGGAACCATCTTCATTAATCTCACGGATTAATAGGGTGTTGCCATAAGGTATTACTGATGTGTAAAATGTCATTATATATTTTTCCTCAGGTGCCGTCCCTGGCAAGTTAATCATTTACGATTATTATTCCTATGAATTGTCAACTTTAATCTTTTCTTTTTCATTGAGTATTTGTTCAATAATACTTTTCGCATTTTCATCCTTTTTTTATTTCATGTAAATAAAATGATTTAGCTAGTATTTCAAGCTCCCCAAGTGATGCTCCATTAATGAACTCTATATCTCCCTTTTGAAATGTAACACCTTGTTCAGATGCATGATCTGATTCTTGAATGACCTCTTGGTCTGGTCGAGTGATATGAATTAGTTTACCATTATGCTTTCTAATGAAATCTGCTTCATTCTCGAATCGAACATCTGGTATTACAACAAATTTTAGCCAAGGTGACCTATCAGCATAATAGTCGATACCCACCTCTGCACGCCTCAGCCAGATATTTTTATCAAAAACATCTCGGGCCATGTCTGTCCCTACTAGCTGAGCCATCTTCCGTGGAGAGATTCCCCACTTTGGATTTGGTATTTCTTTAGTAACCCTACAATAAAAACTATCAATAGGTATTCCAAACATTGCCGCTGCAGCTTCTTTGACTGGATCTGCAAAAGAATATCTGATCATTTCGGATTTTGACAAATTAATTAATATTTCTGCTAGCGTATCTTTACCAGAACCAGCCTTACCAGTAATGCCTATCACTTCTAATTTCATAATAAATTCTCATTTCAAATATATAGTACAATTGTATCAAAAATATGAGGCTTTGTCAATCGTTCATTCTAACTTTCAGTGCTGTTTTTTTAATAAAAGTAATTTGGTCATGGTCAAACCATGCTTCCTGTCTAGCTTTTTCAAAATATAATGAATATGACCATCCATTAGCATTACCACTAACACTATAGATAAATGCCTTCTCTATCTTTTTACCCATAGAAGATACTGTTGGAGCTGAGACAATATCGCCAATGTTATATGGCTTGCCTTTTGCTTCAACAATAGGAGGTTTAATCGTTGTATATTCATTCAATACTTTGTTTATTGTGTTTATATTTGCCATTTTGTTTTAATCCATATAGTTAAAATTTATGAGTTTATTGATATTACCAGGTCACAGTATCAGGAACATATGACCTAATTTTGTTAATTATATCCTTGTTTAAATTCTTCATAGCAATCTGAGCTGAGCCTTTCTTCTTAACTTGGATATAGTTGGCATCTTTTATATATTGACCACCGCGGCCAGACTTTTCAAGATTGCTATCTACTTTTACTTGGTTAAATGCTATGAAAATATCGCCGTTCAGATATTTTTTTAGCTTGCTGCCCATGGTTAGTAGCTTAGCGAAAGTCAGTGATGCACCCTCATGTGTAGCTAGCATAATTTCAGATGGCACAACGCGTGCCCTGTCTTGGTTTTGTTGCATCGCAACTTCAAATTTGTTCATCACCCATACAACATGAATATTTTCTTTAGCATATCCTAATTCATTTAACATAGTAGATATAGTTTTAACCTTACCCATATCCTTTAATGTTACATCAAATATTAGGTTTGGTTTTCTAGTTGGATCAGCAGCAAGTACTGAGCGATTTACAGTACTCATTATTTTCTTATCTATTTTATATAAATCGCCTATAATTGTATGTATTTTAGTTACATTATCTGGATTGCGTAAATTTAGTTGTTTTACATCTACTCCAATTTCTTCTTTTACCTTACTAGCAAATACAGTAGATGCGATTGCTAGCTTCTTCATTTCATCAACATCAAATACCTTTCCTTCAATTGATAATAAATTACTTAACACAAATCCCTTTCCAGAGCCTGCTCCACCTGCTAGAATTACTGCATTACCAAATTTAGGATAAGCCTTGCCACCAAATTGAATTGCTACTTCAGATAAGAGATATTCTTTAAATGACTTCATTTTACATTCTTCCATTGTAGATAATTGAACTAATGTTCGCTTAAAGTTAGTATGTAATATGACCTTGCCGCCCGCCATTTCAAATGGTTGAGTTGATTTTCTACGATCATCAATCAGAACCGAATTAGGTTTTACATAATTAGCTTTCTCATGAGATTTCTTTACCCAGTTGAATTTTACGCTACTGCTTATATGCTTTTTTACCCATTGCTCTTTTTGCTTTGCATTCTCTCTGCTATCAAACTCAGATACTGCTGTGAGTATTTCAACGTCGTGGCCCATCTTAATTAATTGGCCCACGAATCGCTTGGCACCATGAAACATTGGTAGCGTACCAAAGAAACGTTCACTTGCGAAGTATGGCTTATAATTTTTCAGCTCATTATAGCTTAGTGAACTTACTTTCTTTTTATATTTCTGGTAGAAGCCTTTTTCAAAATCTGCTAAGACTCCATCTAAATCTACATATACTTTCATTTTGATCTCATTTTTAATGTGTCTGCTAATCCCTTCTTTGCCTTTGGTAAAGAAGCATATGTGTATATATAATTGCCACGAGCAGCATCCCATAACGACCAAGATAATGCTTTTGAAGCAGTACCAGATTTGGTCATATTTAATGCTTGGGCGCCGGCACCTATCTTATATCCAGTTGGATCAATTGACCATGCACCATCTGTACTAACATACTTGTGATCCATGGCAGTCATTGTATAAAGGTGCCTATCGACAGGTTTAAATGTTATTTTGCCAATCTTGAATGGTTTTGGCTTAAAATCTCTACCACGAGCTTCTATTAAAAATTCGCTGAAAGTTTTCATACATTGCCTATTGAATATTTGCTTTCTAAATTCCATTCATGCTTTTCTGCATGTCTAATAATTTTAATTCTAGTATATTCATCTGTTTCCGGGAGCTCAACAGTAGTTTGACATAAGCCCCAGTCTACTAATAATTTTACAATTCCATTTCTTCTATTTTCATCTTCTTTGGAAAATGTAGATTCCCTACCATCTAATGCAAATAATTCTTTGAAACTAACTATAAAATACTTTCCACGTTTATGCAAAATATGACAGGATTGCCAAAGTGTTTTATTCTTGAAAGATGCTATTCCAATTCGTGTTAAGGTTTCTTTTACTTTTAAAAAATCATCTGGATGTTTCAATGTCACCTCAATCATAGTATCAGGCGACCAACTATTATTCTCGCTCATATTAATTCCATTTGTTATTATTATTCTTAATATTTATAATAACAGGCTTGTTTGGAATTAAAACTTACCACCAGTAGATAATTTCTTTCTTATATTGGTATAATCTTCATCTGATAATAGTTGAGAGTATTCGATAGCCCTATTAGTATTGACTTTATAATAATCTTTTATCAAATCAATCAACTCATTTTTTGGCTTCTTGGGCCATCTGCCATAGCGTTTTTGTTTTGGTAATACATTATGATAATAATCGTAATGCATTTGTTTTGATATGCCATGGCGTTGATTCATTTCATTTGCATCCATGATAGAACTAGGATGTAATGACATCGCGAGGTTTATCAAAAATGGCGCATAATCTTTTTCTGCAAGCCAATCGTCACGAAGAATGTTTTTCTTTTCATGATTTAAGTCATTAAGAAAATCAAATAACTTATAACTCATTATAATCCTCACAAGGTATATATTTAATTGGCTTCTTTAAACTTTTAGCATATTTTATTTCTGCAGTAATACCAGTTGACTCTTGCCAGCCTGGCATTTGCAACACCCATATTTCATCACATGCATCTATGTATTGGTAATCTAATATTTCCCAAAAATCCCACGACCCTGGCATTTTATTTTCTTTTGATATCTCGTGGCAATGTGCTATCGGTGAGAATACTGGAATCTCTTGGTTAAGAAACTCTGCTGTACGAGTTCTAGCATATTTTGCTCTTCGCTCCATCAGTTCTTCGTCTGCGTTCAAAGAATAAACTGAACATAAATATATCATTAGAACCACCCGCCATTCTTGATTATTAGTTTATATTGTGCCATAGAAATCTCCAATATTATAAATATTAGGTAACACCAATTCAGTAGGAACAAAATGGGTAACCAACGGTAAACAAAATACTCGGATACAAAAATCTAAAATAGGCTTATTTTTAAATGATAATTCTGATTGGTATCTTGGTCGTAGTTTCCACCGTAGAACACAATTAGTTAGTTCTTGAATTGGCATTCTACCATTAACTCCACTAATGCTGCTACAATATTGATTTCTGGATTAGAACAAAATGACCCCTTGTAGTCATAATCAGAAATTATTAGTATTGCCTGTGGAATGCTTTGTGGCTCAAGATAATTATATGCATTGTCATATAGCTTTTGCCACAATGTAGAAGGGTCTAAGCTTGGATTAGAACCAACCCAAGTTCTGATTTCTTTAAAGTTTTTAGTTTTAAGATAACCAATCAACTCCTTATATTTTTGATTGTCCATACTTGACAATATGCCAGAGTCAATCGCTCCATTTGCTGCATACCTTTGAAGTTCATTTAACGTTTTTCTGAAATCAGGAAATTGTAATTTAATAAACTCTGCTAGAACCTTTGAGTCATATTTTACATTATGCTTATCTAGAATGTTTAGACACCTAGTATAAAAGTCAGCCATCAACTGAGGCCCGGCATCCTTGCCGAAGTCAAACTCAATTGTTGAACACCTAGAATGCAGAGGCGCTATAATCCTATTCTTAAAATTACAGGTGAATATGAATCGACAATTCGACCAGAACTCTTCTATCAAGCCACGAAGAGCTGGCTGGACTGAATTGGCATTCAAGTAATCTGCTTCGTCAAGTATGATAACCTTATGACTAGAATCCGATATCAGAGATACTGTGGCAGCAAAATTCTTTACTTTAGTCCTGAGAGTATCAATCCCACTTTCTTCACTTCCATTAATAAGGATGTAGTCACAACCCAAATCATTACAAAGGGCCCTAGCAACGGTAGTCTTTCCCGTACCAGGCCGTCCAGATAGTAACAAAGAAGGTATTTCTCCAGACTCAATAAAGGTCTGGAATTGTGCTTTTAATGCACTGGGTAAAATACAATCAGATATAGTTTTGGGCCTTTCATCTTCAACCAACAAACCGGGTATATTGCTCATCCTACGTGACTACCGGGTTCTAGTGCTATATAATAAGTTAAATCAGTATTCAGATTCTCAAGTTGTGAAATGTACTTGCCATTCTTGCCAGCAATTGTGACTGCATAATCGCCATCAATTAATTTAAGATTTTCAGTACGGAATCGAAACTCAAACTCTTCTTCAATATCAGTAGAACCAACATCTTTACCATAGTTATTTGAAGTTGAATTCTTTGCATCTGTAGTTTTCAAAACCAATTCGCCTTCGTTATTGATAAGAATCAAATCAGGAAGTGACATTACAGATGCCGCTTTTTGCAAAGAAGAAAGAGCATCATGAGTCAATGTAAACTCTAATACCTGATCGAGTTTATCCATCGCTGGAGTTTGAGTTGAGATATTGATTAAGGTGGGGTCTGCAAAGAAATAATTCAGAGCTGAATCATCATCTGACAAAGTAAGGTGAGTCTCATGAAACTCTAAATCTGGTGATGTGAATAATACCAGAGTACCTAATAACTCATTAAGATTATAGATACATGCATCAGAAGGAAACTCTTCAGATATAGTACCTCTTGCCATAACGTTACCAGCATTAGATGTGGTATTAATACGATCACCTTTATATAAAATTATTGATTCATTTATTGACGCGAAGTTTTTTAATATTTCACGGGTCTGGTCTGAAATTTGCATAATGTTTGTTTCCTCAAGTTGTTTTTTTCAGATATAGTACAATTGTATCAAATATCTTAATGGTTGTCAATGTTAAATCGTATATATGACTAAGCCGACCATCCTTGGTCGGCGAGTCAACCACCACCTCTAGTGTATTCTTTTAAAAAGGAACCGAGTTAGAAAGTGGTGCAGTAGTTGAAGAAGGTATTGCTGAATCAGAAGCTTCAGTAACTTCATCACCAGCTTCAGTTTCTTCAGCTACCTGATTAGCCTTTTCGTCTATGGCTTCATAGAATGAAGTGAATGATTCTATTTCTTCATCATTGAATCTGGAAACTCCAGTTTTGATTGCCAGCATTCTATCTCTGCCAAAGATCAAGTAAGAAGCTAAAATCTTCGTTGCTCTTCTGGTAGTGATTAAATCATCAACAGATTCGTCATAATAGGCTTGTCTAACTGCTTGTGCCCAGTCGATTAAACGATTTATGAAATCCAGATCATCGTCCAAAGGTGCTGCTCCATTTAACTCAGCCTCTAATACCTTGGTCATGATCTTAACTTCTTGAGCTTTGGTTGGGTATTCCTGTTCAAGACAAATGCTGATTCTATCAAGCATCGCTTCGTTAAGAACTCTAGTTCCAACAAACTTCCCAGTTTCATTACCTTTACCTTTGGTATTGGCAGTTAGGAAAACTGTAAAGCCAGGAGCAGGTTCAACCTTACGTCCAGTCTTTTTAATGAAGTAGCCTTTGCCTTCCAGAATAGACTGAAGGCACATGATTTTATCAGAACCAAGATCAATCTCGTCAAGCAGAAGAACTGCTCCTCGAGTCATTGCCTCGATAACAGGACCATCATGCCAAACTGTCTCGCCATTGATAAGACGGAAACCACCAATCAGAGAATCTTCGTCAGATTCGATAGTGATATTAGTTCTGATATAATCTCGTTTGGTTTTGGCTGCTGCCTGTTCAACCATGAATGTTTTACCATTACCAGATAATCCAGTAATCAGAGTTGGAAAGAACTTTCCTGACTTGATTATTTTAGTTACCAGATGGAAGTTACCAAAGGCAACATATTCAGGATTAACTGCAGGAACCAAAGATTCTTTGATCACTGGAGCAGGAACAGGAACAGATGTTGCAACCGCAATCGGGGTAACCGTTGCAGGTGCAGGTGTAGGTACTGGAGCTGAAGCGACTGCTGAAATAGCAACCTCATAAACTCCTCGAGCCACTTTGACCTTCTTGGCAGAAGCAGGGCAAGGAAAACCCGAAGCAACTAATTCTTTTATTTGCTTTCGAGTAATTCGAGTGGTACCGAAGGTTGTTAAAGAAGCCTCGGCAAATGCTTCATGTTTTTCAATAGAGGTACTCATAATAATTCCTATTAGAGGTGGTTAAAAAGAGGGCGGCGTTCTCCGCATCTCTCAAGTATATTATATCAAGTGTAAGTTGAAAATGTAAGGCTCTAAATGTAACAAAATGTTTCAGAATGAAGCCGCTGTATAGCAGGATTTCAGGAAATAACCATGATGTTACCATTGACCAAGTCCTAAAATCCGTTTAGCAGCCGCTAGATTCATCGCCATTTTAGGCAATTGAATCAATGAATGAGCTGGCGAAGGATTTATTGATTTTCGCAGCCTGGGATGAAGAAGTCAAATTTTTCTTAGCCATCTTAAGTCTTGCCTTCTGGTCAAGATTATCAGTGATACCTTCCCCAAAGTCAACATGGGAAGTGTTTGATTTATTGTTTGATACTAAGAATATTCTATCAAATGCATCCCACATTTTGTTTTTCTTTGAGTATTCTAAAATACCCAATTTAGTATTTTTGGCAAAAGTTGATTTAATCATATCAGCCTGTGGATCATTAAATCCGTCCATTATTCCAGTAACCATGTTATCACTTGCTTTTGTTGCCAGGATGTAGATGTTGAATACTATCTCTGGAATTTGAGCCTTAATGATTTTACCAGCTAAATTAGTAAGAGTAAATCCACCATTTCTATATCCGCCGATATTTTTCGGAGTAGTGATATATTTGTTATTTGGTAACTTAACGTGTATTTCACTTTTATTCCAATGAGCCTCTAATAGTCTATTATGTGATTCACCATCAGTCAGAACCGTTGCAGATAACTTATCCAAGTTATGAGCTGCTTTGAATTTCTTCAAGACAGGAACTGATACAATCAACATATCGTTCATAGGTGTAGAGCACATGTCGATATATTTGCTATGAGAGTATAATCTTTTAAGAGTTTTTTCAAAAGTCTTTTTATTCATTCCAGAATTCAAAAGTTCAACTAACTGGTCAGAACCGTATTCGCCTTGAATAGAGTCTCTGGTATCTCGAGCAGATTGTTCACTCCAACCAGGAACTAAATCAATAAGACCTTTAATCATTCCTGATGTAAATCCAAATACCTTGAATGGAATATTTGAGTTTCTGCAGAAATGAGTAAGTGCCATTGTTTGTCTCAACACGTTTTGAATTGGCTTTCCGTACATTGAACCAGAAAAGTCAAGATATAATACGATTCCGTGATTCTTACCATCTTCAACAATTTCATTAGAAAGAAAAACATCATCATTATAAGAAGCTTGGAATAATTTATTAATATCCAGCATTCCAGTATGAGATACCTTAGTTCTTGAAGATATTGAAGCTGCCATCTTCATAGCGAATTGTGAACTTAAAGAAGAAACGAATCGTTTAACATCTTTAAGGTCTGATTCATAA
>Ga0208299_1000652_pt1 | contig 30710 bp, 30 predicted proteins | sample 15_taG_FD_184089 | JGI IMG/M metagenome (GOLD analysis project Ga0208299, IMG submission 184089) | Marine viral communities from the Subarctic Pacific Ocean - 15_ETSP_OMZ_AT15312 metaG (SPAdes) (version 2) | ecosystem: Environmental > Aquatic > Marine > Oceanic | place: Pacific Ocean | collected...
TTTTTTTTTTTTTTTTATAATATATTATTTATATATTATTTAAATATATTATTTATATATTATTTCTTTTTTTTTCTTTATAATATATTATTTATATATTATTTAAATATATTATTTATATATTATTTATTTATTATTTATATATTATTTATTTATTTTTTATTTATTATTTATATATTATTTATATATTATTTATATATTATTAAGTAAAGTTTTACAAAAATACGTTTTTTTTTTACAAAATCAATGTTTTTTTGTAATTTATTAAAAAAAAAATTAAAAACTAGGGTTTGGATTGGGTTTTCCCCCACTAAATACGTTGGCAGTTGCCTCTTTTACCTTAAGATTAAGTGATTTTACAAATCTATCATTATTTATCAATTCATTTGCTGTATTTTCAGACAAACCAATAAATTCAAATGTCATCTTAATTGGTTTATGTTCATGTGTTACAGTCATCTTATCTGAACCACCAGCTATAGCTTTAGCCATATCTTTATTCCCACCAGCATTTGTTCCAGCAACCAATGTATCATTACCAATAGTTAAAAATTTATCTTTTGGATTAAATTTAACAATACCATCATTTATTTGTTTTATATTTCTTGATTTAACTATTGCATCATTAGCAAAAAATTCATCATAAACACCTTTACCAGCACCAAGAGCCCCTCCAATCGCCATCCCCCATGGGCCCAAAAGTGAACCATAAGCCGCATATTCTGCGGCTTTAGCCGCAACACCAACTCCTTTACCTAAATTACCTTCTGAACCACCAAGGGTTTCTGGTATATAATTTCTACCAAAGTTTGCCGCCAAAGCAATGCCGCCAGCCTTAAGCCCTTTTACCATCATTTTTTCATTAATTAGACTACCACTTTTAATTGCACCCCACAAACCTTTTACTATCCCTCCTGGTCCACCCATAGCAAGATTAGCGGCAGCACCAAATGCAGCACCATTTAACGCCCATAGAGCCGCAGAACCACCTATGAGTAGCGCAAGGCTACCCCCTGGCCCCAAAGTTTTATAAATGGATACAACCCAATCCTTTCCCCATTTAATCCACCCCCACATATCTTTGCCAAATTGTTTAATGGTTGGTATGCTATCAATAGCCCATTTACCAAAGTCTTTTGCTACTTCAACAAGTTTAAAAGTCCAGTCTGTTATTCTTTTTGTGACACCATCTTTATTTAATGTATCTACAAATGCTTGTAATGGTTTACCTAAAGCTTCTTTAAGTGCAATAGCAACTGGTAATAACATTTGTTGCAACATACTATATAAATCTTCAAGCGTATCCGTATATGTTCTATTATCTTCAGCCCTTTGTTTTAATGTTGCTTTTTGATTTATTAATGATTTTCTATTTTCCAGACTTAAATTTTTAACTAATTCATCATGCCCATCAACATTTATCATCCATTGCCCTTTTTTCATTACAGCTAAACTAGTTATAAGTTCTTTATCATCATCATCAAAATCAAGTGGCACTATAGAACCAATAGCATCAATTCTTTTTTGTGCCACAGCCATTTCTTGAAGCTTATCAACACTAATACCAGTCATATTTGCAATCTCTCTCATTCTGTCTCTTGCAAGCCCTCCCTTTACTTCAAATGCACCACTTTCTGCGTTAAATTCAACAAATTCCGCAGAAGCCTTTCCAATATCCTTAGCAAATCCCTCAAAATCATTTCTAGCCTTAAACATTAATTGCATAGGGTCAGCAATCTTTGAAAAATTACCACCCATGGTTTTAAGTTGTGCCGCCAATTCTATTGCCCCCTCTGGTCTAAATACCTTATCAGCCACACCAGCAATACCATCCATATCCAATTTCAGCTTAACGGCAGAATTAGCCATTTTAGCCAATGATTTAACACCACCCTTGAAATTATACCTCTGAGACATTTGAAGTGTTTTTTGGAGTGTTTTAACGGCTTTCCCACCACTTACTCCCATCTCCGCAGCGATGTTCATTGTATCTGCAACCATATCTCTGCTGGCTTCTGCTCCTACACCAAAATTATCCATAGCTACGGCCATCTCAACAGCAAATTGTTCCCCCAATCCAGTCCCAGCTGCCATTTGAGCCATCGCAATAGCCCCGTCTTCCGTTAATATTGTTGCTCTACCTATCCCATCACTATAACCACCTTGTATCTTAGCAAGCTGCTTTAAGTTAACCCCCATCATTGTTGTTGAATGGGCAGCGTTAGATAAATTCTTCGCAAAACCAGTGTATTTGTTACTACTAACACCAATAGTTCTTGCAGCATTTCTGAGTTCTTTGTCCATCTCAAAAACACCCCATTTCTTAAGGTTATCCCATCCCCATTTCTTAAGTAAACCCTTACCAGACCTAAGTACCGCTATAGTTCTGCTACTTGTTTTTAGTATTTCTTTACTCTTTTTTAGGCTTTTTTCTTGTTCTTTACGATATTTTATTGCTGCCGCTAAACCAACTTTTGCGTTTTTTAATTGTTCTTTACCTTCATCAGTACCATCCTTCTCAAGTTCATTAATCTTTTTTATATACTTTGCTTCTTCTTTTTTAGAGTTAGCAATATCTTTATTAATTAATCTTATTTCCTTAGCAAGTTCTAACCTAGCCTTAACACTAGTTTCAGCTTTTTTAATTAGGTTAAGCTCTTCTTGTCTTAATCTACCTAATTCTCTTAAATTTTCATTTCTATCTTTATCGTCAGCCATTTATTTATTTCTTTTTACCATAATCAATTATCTTTAATGTAGAATTAATAATTTTTCTTTTTTCATTGGTCTTTTCTTTACGTTCCAATATTTCAACCCTATATAAATTATCTTCAATTTTTTTTCCAATTAAAAATTTGTACTTAGCATTATTACCATTAATATCATATGAATCATTATTTATATTACTCCATAATTTTATTTTACTATCTTTAGAAATATTTAATTTACCAACCTTTAATTTAAAATTTTCATATATTGTAATTAAATCATTCAACTGTGTTAATTGACCTGTTATTATCTTACCAGTTTCAAATTCTTTACCAGGATAATCTCCCGTATCTTTTTTTGATTTAATATCTGTTTTAAATTTTCTAATTGCATCTTCAGCTGCTTTAAGACCCTTACCCCTATAGTTACCTAAAAATCTAACAAAAGGTCCAGGTTGTTTAAGTACAATATTTTTAATAAATTCATCATTTTTAATATATTCTCTAAATTCTTCATCCGACATATCTTCATCTTCTTCATCCGACATATCTTCATCTTCTTCATCTTCAGAATCTTTTGGTTTTGATATCTTATTAATTCCATATACATTATTTAATGGGAATTTTTTAGCCTCTGGACTACCATCTATCTTTTCATACATTACTGAAATTGGGACATCAAATTTAACATTTAATTCATCACCTTCCTCTTCTTTTAATGATTCTTTCTTTTCAAAATTGGTTATATCATTAATGTCGAAAGTAATATAATAAGAATAGACCGTATTTATTTTTTTTATAAACTCTCTAATTGGTGCAATGAACTCTTCAGCCTTACCTTTATATTTTTTTATCACACTATCAACATCATCAAAATCAATAGAAACCTTTGACCCCTCTTTTTGATAAATGTTGAAATCAATAGTAGAACCATCACTAAATTTTATCTTATACCATTGATTTTCTTTTAAATGATTATTAATGTCTGTTTTAAATTTTTTAACAATATCAACCTTCATATTATCACCCTTAACATCTAAGTTACCGTCATCTTCTGTTTCTGGGTTTTTATAAACATTAATAACATCATCCAACGTACATTTATATTCATCGGCCTTATCCTTTAATATTTCTGGTTCTTTTAAAAGATTAAAGGTATATGGTTTCCATATGGTTTTATCAGAAACACTATTTTTAAATTTTTTGATATCATTAACATGTTTTACATGTACCTTAAGTGTCTTTATTTTTAAATTTTCCTCAGAATAATCTATTAATTTATATATATAATTTTTATCAATAGCGTTGTTACAATCAATCATGAAAATTTGATTTGAAAATCCATTAACTATTTTTAATATTTGTTCAGTACCACTTTTAAGTGTAACCTTAAGCATATCACCACCAACCAAATTATTCTTAAGTTCAATTTCAGATAACAATTTATTATATTGGCTTTCAGTTATAACCAATTTTCTTTTTTTAGAGTTAAATATTCTATTATATTGAGACTCCGTTAATATTAATTTTTGTTTCATAGTTTTAATTATTTTAATTGGTGCGAACCAACTAATTAATAAATATCTAGTAAAAACAAAAATACCCAGCTAAATTAGCTAGGTATCTCTCCACTCTTCATTTTTGATTTTAAGGTTTGTCCCGTTATCGTTTTTGACCTTGACCCTTTGGCACCCCTATGCTTTGTTTCCTCAGCCTGTTCATTTTTTTTCTTATGTTCATTTATTAATGTTGATAAGAAAAATTTCCTCTCATATGTCGGGGTTGATAATACATCTTGATAGGTCATCCCAATATGTTTAACACATATATAAATTTCTTCAAGTAACGATTTCTTATATGTTTGCGTTAGGCCAAAAAAACTTTGTTGTAAGGGGAAGAAAGGTGTTTATGGACCCACCCCCAGGAGTCCTAACGGTGATATTCATATCAACGCCACAATCAATACTTGATATATACTCTCTTAATTTTTGTGTATCCATAACTCTCATATTATTAACGAAGTTATTTATGAAATTTCTATCTCTATTTCCATTAACCTCAACCAATTGATTTTGTAGGATAAGTGTTTGCTCTTGATTAATTAAATTATCCTTATCTGCCAACACTATTTTCTCAAGCCTATCAATATCACCTACTGTAAGTAATTTAAACCTTAAATTTGCTTTTGACAATGGTAATATAAAACTAAATAACCCATCCGAATCTGGTTCAATATTAAGCTTTATTGTGTTTAATTTACTTAAATCAATTTCAGTCTCAAATGGTTCATCGGTACTTTCATCATATATCTGAACTGGGTACATTTCACCATAACCAGTGGCTCTAAGCCAAATCATAATTGCATTCCTATCTCCAGGTAGCAAATCCTTATATCTTATATTTGATTCAAGTAGTTTTCTATTTATGAGAATCTCCAAAAAGTCACCACTTTCGACTAAGTTTGGTGATGTAAGTATATTCTCATCAGCTGTGGTTAAATACGCAACCTTAACGGTACTTTTTCTTCCTGGATATAATTTACCTTCAGAAGGTAATGGCAACACATCAAATGGTTGATTCATTTGTGGTTGACTAATATATTCTATTGTTTGGGTATTGTTATTTTGGAAACCATCATCTCCCCCACCATAATTATTATTTGTTGGGTAAATTGGTGGTGTATGATTATTATCCCAAGCATGAATTTGCTTTTCTTTCATCTTTTCTTCTCTGGTTTTTTCAGTTTGATTGTAAATTTCTTGATTTTTATTCAATTGTTCATTTCTCAATTTCAATTGTTCTTCAGTCCTTTTTTTCATTTCAGCGGCTGCTTTGGCTTCAGATTCTGAAATAGGTTGATTTGTGATATTATTCTCCTCCTTAAACTGATTATTAATTTGTTCACCAGTTTCATTGGCTTGATTAATTTGTTCCTGTGTTGGGAACACATTTGGCTTTTTATTACTCATAATTATTTTATTTAGTTGTTCAGTCCTTCTTATATTATATAATTGGTCATTTAGTTACCAAATATAATATAAACAATAAATATCACAAGTAAAGTTTTATGTACACCCTATTAACAATTGCAGCAATCACAATTACAAGAAGAATTGCAGTTACATACTTCACAATTACATTTCATTTGATTTAAGTTTAATTTTAGTTGTTATTATTATATAAATTGACCTACAGTTACAAAATCAGTATTATGAAGATTATCGTAATAACCACCAGATGTTGGATGACTTTTTTTAAAGTAAAGACCTATTGTATAGGGTTCAAAATAATCATTCATTTTTTCTATAGTGGCTTCATTATCATTTCTGTTTAATACTTTATTCCATACATTAAGTGGTATATCAAATAGGGTTTCTAAATCTCCCCATTCTGGCGTTTTATATTTATTAAATTCTTCTATATTAAATAAAAAATCTTGAAATTCCCATGGACCAGCAAGCAAGGCTTTTTTAAAGTCAGACCCATCCCCTTCAGTAATCAGTCCTTTATTATTTAGATATCTTTGTTCTGATAACAAATTAACCTTTTGCATGTTTAATTTTCTGTCTATTCTTCTCATATTAATTTATAATTTTGGTACCCTTAAGTTTATCCCTAAGATATTTTATTTCATTCTTATGAACGTTTGTGTCTTTTAATCCTAACCATTGTATATTTGGTAATGCAATTAAATTATCCATTCCACTACGCCCAACAGGACAACTAGTTAAACTTAAATGTTCAAGATTTTTAAGTGTTTTTAATGTGTGTGGTATATCTTCAATAGAACAATTATTACCATTACCTAACTCTAATCTTTTTAACTTAGGTAACTCTTCAATAGAATACATTTGTTGTAAATTATCAACACGTAAATATTCAAGATTTTTAAGACCCATAATTGTGTTAGGTAAATTTATTCTTTCATTTTTAGATTGTATGGTTAATTTAACAAGGCTAGTTAATTTATTAATACTTTTAGGTATATTAACACTAATTTTTGAAATTATATCAAGTTCAGTTAAATTATCCACGTATGCTAATAATTCTAAATTTAGTCCCAAATTTTCTGAATCATCAAGTTTAATACGTACACCACTGCCTCCCCTATTCGCCTTAAATAATTCATTTATAAAATCTTTTATATTTACTTTACCAGAAACAACTTTATTTATAAAATCTTTATTAAGGTTACCTTTATTATTTGAGTTAATATCAACCCCTCGCCCTGTAAACTTCCAACCAAGATTTTCTAACAGTTTTTTCTTCTCTTCTTCTATATTTTTTTCTTCTCTTTCTCCTTTCTCTCTATTACTTTTCTCTTCCTTCTCTTTCTTCTCCTCTTTATCTTGCCACTTTTTATTCTCCTCTCGTTCCTTCCCTAACGCCCTATTTCTTTCATCATCATCATACTTTTCTTCCCATTTTTTCATGCTTAATCTTTTTGTGATATCCACATACTCACTTGTTTCTCTTTTGTTAGGTTTCCACGAATTACTTGACTTCCAACCTATAATGTCAAACATTTTTTTTAAATTAATTAAGTCTGAATATTTTTCTGGTATCATATTCATAAGCCCAACGTCATCGTATATATATAATCTTGATTTAGAAATGACAAAATCTAGTAGACCTTCATCTAAATCATCTGGTGCATTACTAAATTTAACCTCTAATCGTGCACTATTTACCCCAGAGAAATCAGATGGGCGAGAAACGATAATCTTAGTTGTAGTATCTTCATTTCTAGTATTTGATACTAAATTTATTGGTTCAATTGTATCTTCACCCAATTCAGAACTATGTTTCCTAATTCTTTCAGCAAATTTAGGGTATTTATCACCAAAAGACCTAGCTAATTTTTCCCAAGTAATTTTACTTATTTCATTTAATTCTTGTTCATCAATTCTTTTAATCCTATTAAAAACATTTCTAAAATTATCAACAATTAAATTTTCCTTATTTTTAAGTATTTGTTTTTTTTCAGATTCAGTTAGTATTCTATTCTTCTTTCTCATATTAATATATTATCCTTACCGTAATTATAATCACTTATCGCTTTTTCAAAACCTCTAACAGTTTTTTCAAAGTTTAAAATCTCTTCCTCATTTAAATTAAACCATTCACCCCTTATCCTTTTATATGAAAAAAAATTATGTAATGACGTTTCTACCTTGCCATAATTTTTAACCTCATAATATGAAATGATTTTCAATTCACCAGAATTACCAGTCTGCAATTGCTTAACCCTATCTGAAACAGATTTTTTTGTCATACCAATCTTATATTCAAAATTAGTATTCATTATTAAATAAATATGACCAACACCCATAAAAAAGCTTTACTTATTGTTATTTCACACTATTATAATAAATATATGTAATAAATAAATAAGAATGTTTATTATTCACTTTAAAAAATTATCAATGGCTTATATTAAAAAAACAAAACCGTCAAAATTTAGGCAAGATTCTTATAATAGGCACAACGAATGGGGTATTTCAAGAATCAAAACTTTGCTCAAAAAAAAGGGATATAATATAATACAAAAAGAAGAAGATTTCGGTATCGACATTAAAGCCGATAAAAATGGTTTAATTTATCTTTTTGAAGTCGAAACAAAAACAGGTTATCCCTTCAAAGATAAAAAATCATTTAAATTCGAAACAGTTTCTTTTTTAGCCAGAAAATCAAAATGGGTCTCCACACCTTTTTGGTATATAATTATATGTAAGGAAACCGAATCATTAGTTTGCTGTAACAGTGATGTTATATTTAAGGAAAAATATAAAGAAAAAATAGCAATAAACTCTTACGAAAGAAAAGGAGTTGATGAATTCTATAGAGTACCTAAAGATTTATGTTATTGGTACCAATTATAATATAAAACAAATAAATAAGAAACATGGATAAAGTATTTTTAATAGATATAGATGGTACAATTTGCGATGATATCAAAAATGAAGATAGTCATTTATTTCCCACCGCAAAACCCTATAAAAATTCAAGAGAAACCTTAAATAAATGGTATGATGATGGTAATATAATCACATTTTTCACCGCAAGAGAAAGTAAGGATAGAGAAGTAACCGAACAATGGTTAAAAGATAATGGATTTAAATATCATGGTCTCATAATGGATAAACCAAGAATTAAGGATGGGCAAACTTATCATTGGGTAGACAATAGACCAGTCAAAGCAACAACATACTTGGGTAATTGGACCGAGTTAATTAAAGAGTCTAAAACAATCGAAATTTTTAAAAAAAATGATTGAAAATTAGTATATTTGTTTATTGGTGAAATTTTGGGTTGGTTCAGCAACCCTAAGTTGGGGAAGTTTTTCACTCAATAACCAATTATATCTAATATAATGTGGACTGAACGAAGGCAGATGCTCTATATATAAAATAAAAACACCCATAGGTAGCGATACTTACGAGTGCTTAAATAGCCATAGCTATAACGGCCCTAACCGTGTATTTTAAGGTATAAAACCAAACAAAAGTCTTATTTTATTTTATCAATAATAAATTTTTGTAATGTTTCGTATTTTGGTTTATATTCATTCATCAACCAATTGTTAATCATTTCTTTAAATTTATTATATAAATTCACTTCACACGAACATTCACCTAATGAATACCTATCTGTAAATAAAAAAACACCAGAACCATGTGTGGTACTTTCTGTAGATGTAAAATGAAACCAACTTCTATCTAATCTATATAATAGGTATTGAAGTTTAATTACATCTAAATTTTTTATTTCATCATATTTTTTTAATAAATCTGATTTATAACCTTGTTTTTCAATAAAGTAAGGTATATGTAATTCACCATTTTCTATTGAAATTTCATCAATATAAGCTATTTTATCCAATGCCGCTTCAGCCCAATAAAAAGCATCTCCAACACCAGGGGCATATGTTCCACCATCTGGTTTACCAGTATAATATATTATATCTTTTTCTTTTTTATAAAACTCATCATTACCATTACGTAAAACTTGTTCTAATTTTTTAAATTCTGATTTAACATAATCAACATCTGATGTTAAATTTTCATTTATAAACCCTTTGTTTTTAATATATTTTTCTTCTAATAATAAATTAACTTTCTTTAAATTTATTTTTTTGTCTACTTTTCTCATTTAAAACTAAAATTGTATTTATTTTTTAAGTTTATTAATCACATCATCAATATTATTATTTATATCATTTTCCCAAAACCTAATAAGAATGTATCCTTTGGTTTTATTCCGTGTTTTTTAAATCTATGATTACCTAAATTCTTTAAATTATCATATTCTTTTTCACATTTATTACATTTAAAATTTCCCATAAACAAATTGCTTTACACCTACATATATTATGTAGAAATAAAGCAAAAGTCTTATTTGATAAAGCTTTTTTATTAGATATAAATCAAAAAAGTAATATTGCCCTGTCGAATCTCAAATCAGCACTTACTTCAGCAATTCCATCATCATCCATTGATAAATCACCAAAACCAACATTAGTTAGCATTGTACCTTGAAGAAGCCATTTTTCAACAACAACCCCAGTTGGGTCAAGCATCTCAACTTCAACATCTTTTTTGTATCCAGCGGCATAACCTTGTCTACCAGTTATTGATTCAGAATGTAAACGTACCCACTCCATTATCGCTTGTGTTGCAGATGGACCAATAGGGTCTCTGAAGGTAACAGTAATACTTTCCCATGTAAATCTACCTAAAACCCAAGTTGAGGTGTTAAGAAATTGAACCTCAACCTCATTCTGCGTAATAGATGGTCTAGAAGCCGATGCTAACCACCACTCCTGTATACCCAAGTCCGAAGGAAATCTGATAAGCCACCTATTCTTTTTCTTCGGTTCATACGGTACGGGCATTTTCATTAATAAATCAGCCATAATGTTTTAAAATTTTTGTTTTTTTAATATTTATTATTATATTTGTGTTGATTGTTTGATTTGTTCAACAACTTAATTTATATATAAATATATTAAAAATAAAAAAATATGGATTTTTATGAATATTTTATAAATGACAATAAATCTGGTTATAAAACTAGACGAGATTGGTTAATTAAAAATAATAAACAATTATATGGTAATATATTGTCGCATTGCTCTGGAGAGTTAAAAAACATAACCCTTAAGGAACAAATATGGTGTTTTATTAATGGTGTTAAAAATATACCAAGATGTGAATGTGGGAATAAATTAAAATTTAAGAAATCCCTTAGAGATGGTTATGGTAAATATTGTTCAATAAAATGTACTAATAAAAGCAAAGGCCATAAATTAAAGGTAAAAAAAACAAATGAAAAGAAATATGGTGGGGTCTCACCATCTCATTCAGATGATATAAAGAATAAGATAAAAAAAACTAACCTAAAGAAATATGGTGTTGATAATATATTTAAGGATGTTGAATATATAAAGAAAAAAACACTTGAAAAGCATGGTGTTGAGCATATATCACAATTAATGTCAACAAAAATAAATATAGCTGAAACCAATTTAAAAAAGTATGGCGTTACGACACCACTAAAAAATAAAGATATAAGGCAATGTGGTTTTTATAAAAAGAAAATAAACTTTAAAGAAAAATATAAGACTCTTGAAATATTAAATGTTGTTGGTGATAATATATATATAAAATGTCCATCATGTTGTAATAATTATTCAATAAACAGAAGTGTCTTATACCATAGATATTTATTAACCAGTAACCCATGCACCATTTGCCACCCCAAAAAATCTGGTGTTTCAATCGGAGAAAAAGAATTAAGAGATTTTATTATTTCTCTTGATATTCCTTTTGAAGAAAACTATAGAGAATTAATTAAACCGCTGGAGGTGGATATATATGTACCATCAAAAAATATTGCAATTGAATATAATGGTCTTTATTGGCATTCTGAATCATACGTTGATAAAGATTATCATTTAAATAAAACCGAATTATGCAATGATAAGGGTGTTAAGTTAATTCACATATTTGAAGATGAATGGATTAATAAGCAAGATATTGTTAAATCAAGGCTTAAAAATTTATTTGGTTTAACAAGGGGACGAATATATGCACGTAAATGTGAGGTTAAAGAAGTACCAACAAAAGATAAAACAAAATTCCTTAATGAAAATCATATTCAAGGTGCCGTTGGTTCAAAATATAATCTTGGTCTTTATTATGAAGATGAGTTGGTTAGCATTATGACTTTTGGGGCTTATAGAAAGGTTCTTGGGTTAAATAGTAAAAAAGATAACTATGAACTAATAAGGTTTTGTAATAAAATTGATTTAACGGTGATTGGGGGGGCTTCTAAGCTATTTAAAAATTTCATTAGGGGGTACGACCCAAAAGAAATAATTAGCTACGCTGACAGAAGATGGTCAACTGGAAACCTATATGATGTGTTGGGGTTTAAATTTAGTCATAATTCAAAACCAAATTATTTTTATATTGTGAATGGTCTAAGACATCATAGATTTAAATATAGGAAGGATTTATTAATTAAGGATGGGTTTAATAAAGAACTCACTGAACGTGAAATAATGCTTAAAAGGAAGATATATAGGATATATGATTGTGGTACAATAACATATAAATTTAAAGTTTTTTCATAAAAATTAGGTATTGTAAAATATTTATTGTAGATTACTACTATTACAAAGAAAAAAATATATTAAAAGTTTAAATTATTTATATTTGTTAACAATTAAAATTTTATATATGAGAACTTTATTTTTTGTTTTAACATGTGTTATTTACACAAACCTATTTAGTCAAACGCAATCTAATTTAAATGTGGTTAGACACATTGTAGGTGAAGAATCTATATTCGATACATCATCAAATGCTGTAGTCCACTACATTAAAGAATATATGGAAAAAACAAATTGTATTTGCTACTCCACATATGATGAAAAGACAAATAGTCCTCTATATTTTACTTCAGATTTCTTTGAAGTAAATGAAGTGGGGAAAAAGGATGTGGCTTACTTCTACACTACATATACGTCAGACACAAGTCAAACCGATGAAGAATTTTTAAAATACGTATTAAATAATATTGATGATGATTTTCAAGAAAGATATGTCCAAGAAGATGTTGATTACTATAATTTAAACGATATTGAAAATTTTAATTTTGTAGTTTTCACTACTGAAATATTTACAGAACAGACATATTTTGATGTTGAAACATTTGATGCTGTTACAAAACAAACTTTAGAACCATATAAAATTTTGGTCCTAATAGGTTATAATAACTAAAAGGACCAAAATTTTATCAATAATATGTTATGATGATTAAAAATTACTACCAGTATTAATCACGTTTTTGTGTTTTTATGTTTTCTGGATGTTTTATGTCAATTTTACTACCCTTACCTTTTTTAAACGTACTATCATCTGTATCAACTTGGTCCATCCTAGCTGATAATGTCCTAGCTAATATCTCCAATGTAGCATCACCTAAATAACCATCTTCATTTGAGTTTGTTTTGCCTGTTTCAAGATTTTTGTAATACTTGGTGGGGAAAAAACCTTGGAACGTTTTAATAACATCTTCACCAAACTCTGCTCTGAAAAACCTTATTGCTTCTTCACCAGTCTCAGTTGTTATTACATTATTTTTTCCTTCAGCCATATCCTTCAGAACTTTTTGCAAAACTGATAAATGGTTCTTCCATGAAAAAGATTTGGGGTCTGATTTATAATCGTCTATCACATCCTTATATTTATCTCCGTAATTTGGTAAAATATGTTCTGGAATAAATTTCTTAAGAAGTCCATTTTGTGAAAATAAGACATCTAATTGGTTAGCTTTTTGTAATGTATTTAAGACTTTACCAGATTGGGTTTCTACTCCAGATACGTCATAACCTCTAATTGGTTTTGATGTATCTTGAGCCATGCTATATGTATCACCTTTATCAATATCCTCTTTAGCTTGTTTAATCATTTCTTTACCCATTGGCGATTGGTTTAGTGCCTTTGTTGCTTCAACTGCACCAGCTTTACTTAAACTAGGGAATAACATAAGTGCTATTGCAACCCACTCCTTAACACCTTCATCCAATATTTCTTCATCAATGGTTTCTTCGTTTAATTGTTTTAAACTTTTTAAATACTTAGCCTTAGATGTTTTATGGTTAACCTTAGATTTTCTAACAATATTTTCAACAATATAATTTAATTGTTGTTCAGTAATCTTAATCTTTCTTTTCATAATAATATTTTTATAATTTAATATAACAATAAATATGATATAAAAATAAAAAAACCTAAATTAATAGGCTTTTTTATTGTTTATATATCATCAAAACTAGCACCAGTGTTCATAATTACGAACTCAAGTGATATAAACTCTAAAGCACGGGTTGGCTTTAAGAAGATTTTACCACACAATTCATTTCTGTCAATAGATTCTGGGGTGTTGTCAAGAACCACTCTAAAATCAGTAAGACCTCTTTCAGACCTAATGTTATCTAAGATTGGATTAACAAGACCTAAGAATTGGTTTCTTACGATATCATCATTTTGTTCAAATAATAGTCTAATTGAGACAGCTGAAATAAGTTTTCTTGCTTGCAATAGAAGTCTTCTAACATTAATTCTATTAAGGGCGGTATCTTTAATTTGTAGTGTTTTATTACCCCAAATCTTAATACCCTCAGAAGCAAATGTTGCAATTGGATTAACCCTACCTTCATAGAGTGTGTCTCTTTCAGCAAGTGTTAGTTTCTTCCTAGCTTTAATTGCATTAACATCACCTCTTTGTATACCAGCAACGGCAAACCAAGGGAATGAAATATTATCTGTTAATGCTATGTTTCTAACAACATCTCTTGTTGGTGGAACATATATAAAAACATTATTTTCGGCATCATTTATTTGAATCCAAGGCCAGTATGTGGCTGTATAGTTACTATCAAATTGGCTATCAAGTGTATCAATAACATCATCTGGTAGCAATACATCTCCAGAAGCATCAGTATCTGGTGTTGTCACAATATAAAATGAATCTGCTCTATCTTCTTCAACCATTTCAATACTTTCTTCAACAAGATTTGTATTTTCAAATGTGTCAATACCTGGAGTTGCAAATACATTAACATTTACAGCTTCTGGATTTTGGAACGTCCAAATAGCTTCCAAGTAAGCATAATAGTCAGAAGTTATACCATTGTCACCATTAGTTAATGCTCTACTAGCAAAGGCACCCGTACCACCACCAGATGTTGGTCCCCCCTTAACACCTCTGGTACCATTAATTGTATATGGGTCTGTATTGGTTCTTCTAGTTCTATATATATCCCATCCATCATATCCACCATATGGTGCAAATGTGAATTTTCTTGCATATATTTTTTCATAAGCAGTACCTTCAACACCATCTTCTGTTCTGAATTGAGCATTACCAGTGTCAAAAAGATAAACTGGACTATATGTGTTACCACTCGCATCAATAACAATTTCAACGTTGTCAATCGTTGCCCCAGTAGCGGCAATATCCATATGGAAACCCTTTGTAAGACCTGTCCACAGTGTTAAATCACTATCTGGTTGTCCTTTATAGTCAAAGAAATCCTGGTCAATACCTTTTGTTTCAGAAAGACCTAAATAGAATTTTCTTTTATTTTCAAATGCACCATAAGTTTGTTTATATTCAATACTTGGTGACAATACTGTTGTATTTGAGTTCGCTTGGTAGTCTCTTATAGGAAACCCTAAGAATCCAGCTGGGAAAGCATCTGAAGTATCAGACTCTTCTTCCATTTCAACAAGTATATAATTAGACCTTGATGCAAAATTACCATCAAGCGTACCAACCCTCTTAGCCACATAATTATTTGATGTTGGGTCCATGCTACACCTTGTAAATCTTTCTAACGCAATTGGTTTAGCATCTGTATCCGCATAACTTCTTATTTCAATATCAAACTCTTTTAAATCTAGTCTTATATTTTTAATAGAAATCTTAAATTGACTATTGGCGGCATTACCATCAGATATTGTCCAAAGTCTAAATAGTCTAAGAAGATTTGTACCTCTAAGTTCAGAAACAACCCAAGGGGTTACTGCTGGTTGATATTCTTGTTTGTATTCGTCAAAAGAATCCTCATAATCAATTAATGATGATATATTGATACCTCTAACTTTTTCATCATCAACAAAATCACCAAACATTCCACCAAATAATTCTTCAACAAATAGTGCCGTTTTACCATCTTTAGCACCTACACCAAGCACCCTAGTTATATAATTTTTCTTTGTAGTATCAAATGATAATGAATAACTAAATGCACCCGAAACTGTGGACGTTCCAGTTATACCAAAATCACCTTTTGGTGCCGTTTCTGCTTCGGTTATAGCTGAGTTAAAACCAATATCCGTTGACCCAGTAACTTCAAAATTAAGTGTTTCATCTGAATCATATTTACCTCTACTTCTAAGTAATGCCACTAATTTATTTTCAACTGTTGAATATCCAGTACCAGAATAGTGTACTGTTGCACCAGTTGTTATACCAGTTATTGTTGCACCTACACCTGGGTAATTTGACTCTGTTATTGTTATATCAAATGTTGCACCACTAAATGTGTCGCCTACTTTTTGGAATATAGCACCATATGACTTAGATGTTCCAGTATCAGAAACACCCAAAAATGCCAATTGATTATCCAATAGACTATTATCCCATAATGATTGTATCAATGCATCATCTGACACGACTGTTGTAACGGTTCCAGCTGTTGTTGCTGTATATGTTAGTAACGTACCACCAGTAAGTCCACCACCTGTTGTTCCTGTAGTTGTAACATCAAGTGCTGCATCAAGTGTAATACCCCAAGATAACCCAGCATCATAACCAGAAAACCCAAGAATTCTGGTTACAAATAATTGATTTGATTCAGAAAGATAAGATTTTGCTATATATGGTAATTCATATTTTGGTGCACCATTATCTTTTATTTTTGTTGCATTAAGTCCTCCGAAAAACGAAGTAAACTCATCATAATTCCCAATAAAAATTGGTTGGAAAGCTGGTCCTTGTGTTGTTTCACCCACTAAACCAAGTGTTGTAACACCAACTTGTCGTGTTACAAATGTTAGGTCTCTTTCTGATGTGTATATCCCTGGGCTCACAAATACTTTATCTGCCATTGTTTATTTTTTTTAATTTGTTTATTATTTCAATATGTTTGTTCAGTCCTCTTATATATTAGTATATAATTGGTTGTTGAATGGATTAACCCCTCTAGGGCCACTGAACCGACCCATCAATAATAAATATGTTCTAAAAAACCAAAAGAATTTTTTATGATATTTTAATATCATAAATAGTGTGACTTTTTTCTTACTTTTGTCATACTTATTAATAAAACACTTATGAAAAGGACTAAAAACCTAAAGATAACACCAAAAACACATGCAATATTAAAAAAATATTGTCAAAAAAATGATTTAAAGATGTTTGCATATGTTGAAACTTTGATAAAAAAAAATTGCATTAAACCAAAAGATATTTACGGAGAATAATCACCAACCCACTAATGCATTTGTGGCAGACTTAAAACCAAAATTATATAATTTTCTAAGCTTTGTTGGATTAACACCATATAATTCTTTAATTACATATGGTATGAAAATTTGTTTACTTTTAATCTTATGGGTCTTTTTATTATTAATTATTTCTATTAAATAATTTTCTTCTATTTCATCTTTTTTACTAATTTCTATTGCTGTTATGTCAGTGAGTCTAGTAAAAACAGATACAATATTACAATCACACCAATTATTATCTAACACATGTTCATATTTTTTGGGTCTTGCAAAAATTGAAATGTTTTCTGACACATTTGGTATATTTTCTAACATCCAATGTGATAGTATGTGATTTCTAACACCCCCATCATATAATATCATATCATTAAAATGAACACCTTCTACCGCAAGTGGTATACTTGCTGATGCATTAATTAACTTTAAAAAATCATCATATGTGTATTTTTCATCTTTTATGTTAACTATAAACCTACTACTACTTTTAAAATCAACAGAACCAATCCAAACATTTGGAAAATCACCATTTTGAAATCTTTTATACTCTTCTTCAGATACAATTTTATTTATGGTTGATAATAAATTATTTTGTGTCCCAAATGACGAATGTCCAAATATTGCTCTAAGCCTAGCACCTAAACTTAATTTATTTTTTCCGTTTATTGGTTTTTTATCAAATATATTATCAATTGTGAATGTTTGTGTAAACTCCCTTACTATATCCCATTTACGCAAAGCTATTGGTATGGCTAATATAGCACCAGAACTTATACCACTTATATCTGTTGGTCTATACCCTAAAATATTAAAAATGTAATCACAAGCACCAGCAAGACCAGATATTCTTGTACCACCTCCAGATAAATTAAGTATTTTCCTTATACCACCCACTTTGTTGTTTTATATTTAATTATTTTTTATTCTGTGATATTCTTTATTTTTGATTATGATATACGCTTCTACGTATGGTTTACTATAAGGGTAATATTTACACAACACACAATCGACACCTATTTCAATTACTTTTATTTTACCATGTAGTTTAGTTTCAATTTCTTTACCAGTTTTAATACTAGCTCGAATATACACTGTTACGTTATTCATATTAACGAACATTATATCATCTACTTTAATTTCTATATCTACATTTTTCTTCATTTTCCAAAATAATAAAATATGATATAATTTTTTAAATATATTCATAATATTTTATTTTTAATGTTTTAATTTATTTATGGTACATCTGACACATAGTCGGCCACAGTCATGTTTTGCGCCTCCATATTAAATCTCCCTGAATAATAGTTATACATAACGGGAAAATTTAAAAGGTCAGTATTAGATGGATTTGTTGGGTCTACACCATCACCGCACCTAAAATAATCAACTGGATTTACTATTCCCGTTATACCATCCAAACTTTGAGGCGTTCCACCATCCCAAATATCCACAACATTTGTGGGTGTTAATGTATAGTCATAAAAACCTACCTCGTCAACGTAAAGTTCTTTAGATGTGAAAACAGAGGAAACGTATTGAGTGCGTGCAATGCGTGGATTCAATAAAACATGGAAACCGCTAAAGCCATTTGCATTGATTGCCCCATCAAAACCCGTTACACTATAAGATGTTGTTTGAGGCACATTTGCCCCGTTTACATACACTTGAAAACAAGCTTCTGAACCTGCTTGACCCGTTGGGTTTGTGGAGAAAAGTGTGTCCCCACCGTTGTAAGTCACTACTATCTGTTTCCAGTCCAAAATACTTGTACCTAATAATTTAAAATCTGTATAAATATAGCTCCATTTGTGCCCGTAATTAATCCGAATTGTTGTATACGTTGCATCACCTTCGCTATACACATCAAACCCTGCCCAGGTTCTATTTTGCCGTGTTGCACCTGCTCCAAAAAGCGCATTCCAACCTGTTGTATTTGCTGATTTTTGCCACAATACAACAGACCAAGCTTTTGTAGAATCTGAGGCTAAACCCGTGCTATTACTTGCCCTAAATAAAGGACTTGAAACTTGATAACCAAGCGTTGTGTCGGTTAAAAATCTTTTACTTGCCGCTGTTGTGCCACCCCAAAAGCTTTTGGTATTTGTAAATGCACTACTAACCGTTATTGTAAGTGTCTGCGTAGTTTGCCCAAAGTAGTTGTAAGCTGTGACATACACCGTATATACCCCGACTGGCAGTGTACTTCCTCCAATTATTCTGCGAGGGTCTTGGTCGGGTTTTGTTACTGCTCCAGCTGGTACAGTTCCCGTTGTGCTTATGTCTACTTCTAAAGCTACGATATTTGTCCCCGTAAAAATGTGGTTTATTGTGTTACCCAAAAGAAGTGCAATACTGTTTGAGCTAGTGAATACTGGTAAATTTCCTACCAGACCACCAGCATTAGCAAATAAAGTGTTTAATTCTATTTTTGCCGTTGCCAAAACGGCTGAAACTAAAACCCCATCTATATAAGTTGTTGTTATATCCAGAGCATCAATAAATATCTCCTCACCTCCTGTTCTTTGAATTCTTATATCTACACCATTGGCAACAGCTTGAATAGAGTTAATTGCTTCTGCTCTTAAAATGTTACCTGTAGTTACATCCTTAAAAAGAATAGTTGTCACGGTAGCATCTTGTACAAAATTCATAGAAGTATCAAAATATTGTGTATCACCACTAATATTAAATGTACCACCACCATTATTTGTAAATACCATAATATCTGTATTAGAATTATACGTTCCACCAGTAATATAAGTGTCTGTTAATCCACTTATATCTACAGTTGTTGCATCATTTCTATTTAATACCATAATATCTGTATTAGAATTATACGTTCCACCAGTAATATAAGTATTGGCACCAGATGTGCCCGTAAAATTAATTAACTTCCACCCACTTACCCCATTTACATTTGTATATATGTTAGTTGTATCTATATCTGTAAATTCAGACCCCTTTGGTGCCATATGATTTGGGATACCAAAACCAGATTGTTTTAATATTCCGTTTAAATTAAATGTTCTTATTTTATTCCCCATAAACATAGTTTTTTAAGTTTTTATATTATAATATAGGTGGTACGAAATTAAGTCCTAATATATAAATATGTTAGGATTGTATTTAAAACGACATCAATTCACTCTCAATCAATAGGGTTTAGTGGTAAATTACTTGACATTTAACCAGGAGGTGTATCATTGGGTGTCATCCACTCTAGCGTTGACAATAATGCTAACATTTCAAGATGAGTATAAGGTCCTTCAATTGATGTAAGTGTTAAAACCGATTGGGGGATATCACCATCCCACTTAACAAAGGATTTGGTTAAGTCTATAGACATTCTAATAGTAGTTGGTGAGGTTTCTAAAACTTCCTTAAAGTTTATTTTGTCTAACTCAGAGATATGAAATACTGCGTATTCTCTAGTTTCATAAAGTTTTTCCATTTTTTTTATTTATTAAAAAATATATGAATATAAATATTATAAATTATATCTTGCTTTTGATGCATTGTAATTTTGTGATACTTCTGATGCTGATAATTCTCTGTTATATATCATAAGTTGTGAAACTCTTCCTTGTTGGTAATGTTCATACGAACTACCCTTAAATCGTCCTATTGAAGTAAGACCATCCGAAATAAGTGGTATTGTTTTACCTGTTTCACTGTGCCATAAACTACCATCATGATATATTCTTTGATTCCCCGTTACTGAATCTTTTGTGAATGCCCAATGATGCCATCCATTACATTCTGCTGTTGTAGCTAATTTTGATATTCTATCAAAACCAGTTAAATAAGGTATAGTTGCATCTCCCGCATCAAAATAAACTGTTGAATTATCCCAAGGTATTAGTAATGCTATACATCGCTGATAGACTCCACCAGCACCTGTATTGGTAGTACCAATAACAAATACACCTTGTTTTTTATCCACCCTTTCACCGAAATTCCAAATACTAACCGTAATTTGTGTACCACTGAATGAAAATTCATCCATTTCTATATAATCATCAAGACCATCAAATACCCAACTACCATTATTATCTGTATCATAAGTTACACCATTTTCTAATGTACCTGTAATTTGTGTTATCGACAAATCATTACATACAGTATCACCACTAATATAAGATTGTGGGTTTGCACCATCATAATACAAAATCAAACCATCAGTAACTATTTTACTACTCACTACTCCACTCATAATTAAGATATTATATCATCTGATTGCCATTCTGGGGTTGACATCAAGGCAATCATTTCATTATAATTATAAGGCCCCTCACCTGTTGTAAGTGTTAAAACTGAAGGTGGGGTACCCCCCTCCCATTTAACAAAAGTTTTTGTTAAATCAACCGACTTTCTAACAGTATCCATTGAAGTTTCTAAGACCTCATTAAAATTTATTTTTTCCGATTCAGATATATTAAATATCATGAATGTTCTATGTTCATAAATGTGTGACATAATTTTTTATTTATTAATAAATATAAATATTTTTATTTAAATCTAGATTTCATTGCATTGTAATTTTGTAATACTTCTGATACTGATAGTTCTTTGTTGTACACCTTAACGATTGGTATTTTACCATTCCAAACCCTAAGTGGCGTTACTACACCACCAATTTTAAAAGTTTCTGTTGAGTTTATGGTGGCACTTAGGGTATTGGAACGTATGTATAGTGATTCGGCAACCCCATTTACATATAAGGTGGCACCAGATGCATCACTATTACCATTATATGTTACTGTGAGATTGTACCACATTGACGTAGATAGTGCTGTACTACCCCACACAATAATACCATTCAATCCACCGTTATTTTGTAAATCAAACCTAAGATATGGGTTACCACCAGTGAGAGTGGGGTCTTCATAGACACTATAATGATAACCCCGTGCTGGTGGATTTGAATATTTAGATAAAATGGGTGTTAATACACTACTTAAAAATACATCACAATATACCCAAGTAGAAAAACTAAACACATCTGTACGCTCTAAATCAAGTGTAGTGTCACTAAAATCTATATAATCATCAAGACCATCAAATACCCAACTACCATTATTATCTGTATCATAAGTCACACCACTTTCTAATGTGCCAATAGATTGTGTTATTGATAAATCATTACATATAGTATCATCACTAATATAAGATTGTGGGTTTGCACCATCACAATACAAAATCAACCCATCAGTAACTATTTTACCACCACCTTCTAGTGTACTCATAATCCAAATCTATATTTTAATGCGTTATAATTTTGTAATATTTCTGATGTCGATAGTTCTTTATTATACACTTGAAATGTTGCCACATTACCAGGACTATAGTAGCTACCAATTTTGTTGATATATGTGTCCCAAGCAGTATTATGCATAGCAACGTATGTCGCATACGCTGCTGTAGTTATACTCTGCACCACACCGTTTATATAAATTTTTAATCCATTATATGCTAAAGCACCACCACGACCATCATACGTCCCAACTATGTTTAACCATTGACCTTCTAAGGATGTTAAGGTTCCAGTGTATATGTAATTATATGCACCGTATGAACCAACGGACTCATCATATAACACCAAATAAAGTTTGGAATCAGTCGCACAATAAAATTGCCACTCACCAGCTTTATAATTGGGGTAATCAAATTTGTTTGCTATGGTAAATGAGTCTGCCTGGTCTATAACAACCCATGCTGACATACTAAAAGGTGAATCACTGCTACCATCACCAAAACTAAATATATCACCATGACCTAAGTTTATATAATCATTTGTACCATCAAATTCAAAATAACCTTTATTATTTGAACTAAACCCTACACCATTTTCAACTGACCCCGTAACACCACCCATTAGACTATTTACATATGTGCCACTACCTGGGTATGACTTTTTGTTGGCCGCATCTAAATAAAATATCAAACCATCTGTTACTATTTTTGGTGAAAATCTAAATGACATATTTATATACTTCTTATTATTGTTTTTATTGTGTACGTTCCAGTTACTGCTGATATTGCTAAAGTTGCGTTAGCTCCAGAAATTGAAACATTAAAGGTTGCACCACTAGTACTACTACCAATATCATTTGTTGTTACATCATTAAACTCTACCGTTGTACCACTCCATATCGACATAATATTACCAGACCTAGCACCACCATTACCAACAAGTGTATAATCAAAAAACGCCCCAGTGTATGCCGAAATTGGCATTGAATAAATGTTTGTTGTTCCAGCAGATGCCACTGTTTTTGTTGTTGTATTTAAAGATGGTGCCATAAATGAACCCATATTTATTATATCATCAGAAAACACTTCAAATACTGGTAATCCAGATATATTATTAACCGCAAATAAGGAACCTATAAGAGTATCACTAACCGTAAACAATTCTCCATTTGAACCACGAACATCAAATATTGGATTTGTTGTGCCAGAGCCAATTAATGTTAATATCGGGCTTGTATTAGCTGAAAATAATGCACTTGTGCCCGTTAACCCCTTGACATTAGTATCACCAGTTACAATTAAATCCCCATTAATCGTTAACCCTGTTACACTATTAATTGTTGCAATTAAATCTGATTCACCATTATTTCTTGATATCGTAAACGTGTTTGTATCATTATATGTGAATCCACTCACAAATGTGTTTGTTGTGGCACCAGAAATTGTACTTAAATCAATAGTATAATTATTACCATCATTTCTATCTAATGTGATTAATTTAGTTCCATTATTATATGTTCCACCAGTTGTAAAAGTATCTGCTAACCCAGTTACATTAAATGTGCCACCACTATTATTATTAAATGTTATAATACCAGTATTAATATTATATGTCCCACCAGTTACCTTAACATCACTAGAAAGAATAGAAAGGTCAGTAACAAAATTTGTGGAATCATTTCTGGAAGTTGTTAATTGGTAATTACCATTATTGAATGTTACACCACTAACAAATGTATCGGTAATTCCAGTTACATTAAATGTATTACCGCTATTATTATTAAATGTTATAATATCAGTACTTGAGTTATATGTTCCACCCGTTACAAATGTATTTTCAGATGATGGTACAGCAACATCAATTTTTTGTATGTTACCAACTTGTGTTATTGTTGTATTTGAACCACCAGATATTGTGTTAAATACTAGTGTTGTGCCAGATTTTCCACTAAATATTTCATTTGCCCCACCAACATTTAAACCATTTTCAACCTTAGTGTCAAGTATTATTTGTGTATTACCAGTATATGTGTTAAATAAGGTTAAATCAGTCTTACCACTTAAAACTGGTAATAAATCAACACTAAGTGTTGATAAACCTTCATTTCTATCAAGTTCAAGTGTTGTTGAATTAAGTGTTGTTGCTGTAACAAATGTATCGGTAATTCCAGTTATGGTTACATTAAATAACCCACCATCATTACGGTTAATTGTTAAAATATTAGAATTATATGTCCCACCTGTAGAATATATTTCATTGGTTTGTACATACCCAGTAACATATGCGACATTTGTGATTTCACTAGGGTTAGAACCACTAACAGTTAAATTATAAAAAGAACTAGCTTGTAGGTTTGTTGCACCACTAACAATTAAATTATCTTTTATGGTTATTGGTGAACAACCATAAATATTTGTGACATATAAATCTGCAATACAATTACCAACACCACCAGAAAAAACAATGGGGGTTAAGTCTGTAGTTAGGTCAACACTATCATTTCTTTCAAGTGTAAGTATATTACCAGAAAGCGTTGTTCCACTCACAAATGTGTTTGTTGTGGCACCAGAAATTGTACTTAAATCAATAGTATAATTATTACCATCATTTCTATCTAATGTGATTAATTTAGTTCCATTATTATAGGTTCCACCAGTCGTAAAACTATCTGTTATCCCAGTTATATCTACAGTTGTTGCATCATTTCTATCTAATGATATAATATCTGTATTAGAATTAAATGTTCCACCTGTCACAAATGTATTATTGGGATTTATTATATCAAGAATATTTGTCCCACCAGAGAAATAGGTTGTGGCTTCAATCGTGGTTGCTGTAATTGATTGAACGTTAATATTACTATTAAATGTTACAAGACCAGTACCTAGCGTTATTGTAGTATCACCACTACAACTCTGAACCAAATTTGTGTACATACTAGTACATGCACTCAATACAGGAGTAGTACTACCAGTTAATACTGATGGTTTAATTATAAATGTCTTATTTACGTTTGGTGTATTATTGTTACAACTCATATTATTTTACCTATTAATGTGAACTTAGCAGTAGTATAAAAATCTCTACTTACCTTAATATATATACTATCCCCAGCACTAATAATTATATTACTACCAATTGTTAACCCATTCAATTTTTCAACCCCATTAACCTTTAATAATATATTTGTTGCACCTTCAATATTAGTTATATTTGTATATTTTAAATCAAAATCAGAAACAAAGATAAAGTCTGGTTCTGAACGTGGTTTAAATATTACATTATGAAATACACTACCTTCGGATTTATTAATACTTGTGGTGAATTTTGGTAGCACTGGTGTATCACTAATCTCTGTCATAACTAACGCCCTATTTATTGCTGGAATAACCTCAAACTTATTTTCATCTAATACATACCCTTCAAGCCTTATCTCAAATGGTTGAACATAAAATCTTCTATTTTCAAAATCATCTATATTACTTTCATCACCAATATTTTCTAATATCAAAGGCATTGGGTGTCCATTTACTCTTATATAGTATTGTATAGCGTTAAATGCTTGTTGCATTTTTACGTTTATCTTATTTAAGTCTCTCATTCTATTACAGAATAACCTAACTTCATATGTAATATCAACAGATGTTGGTTGAGGTATTTTGTATAAATCAACACCTTTTCTTCCACCAGCAAATGTTGGTACTTTCATATATGTATAAGTTCTTCTACCTGGAATATTGAATAATCCAGCTTGGTTTTTACCAACCTGGGGGTTTGGTTGCCTAACTATTGTTATGAAAGGCATCTTAATATCTTTATATTTATCTGCATGTTGCCACGTTTTACTAAATTCAGACCACCTTTGAAGTGTTAAAAATATAACGGGGACTTTTTCACCATTTATTACAATTTCTAAATCTTTTTCTACAAATTCAATAAATGATTTATCCATATCTTCATACATAACACCTCTAGGTAGATAAGTACCATTCTTATCAATATCATTAAGTATTTCTTGTCTTCTTTCGACACCAACTTTATCCTTTATTATTTTTATATTTTTTCTAAACCCGTGTGGGAGTGCCATAATAATTATATTTTATTGTTTATTTCTTCGTTAACCATAATTATATTTTTTAATATCCACGGAACTCATTCTCATCTACTGCGGCACATAATACCGTCCTATATACTCCCTTATACCCCATTATCGTATGTTTATTATCGTAATTTTTAACCCCATCATTTACTACCGAATAATACCTAACATCTGTTTCACTAACAGCATATCCTACGTAATCACCATAACTTAAATCAACATCTAATTCGCTTAGTTGCTCTTCATAAATGGCAAATGTGAATTGACCATCTTGTAAGTATCTAAGTGACCCAGGTCCACTGTTATATGTTTTATTTTCGGCCTCAGCAAGAATAGGGACAACCCTTAACTCAACTGGTGGGAAAAACCTAATCTCATCCTTACCAGCCTCATTATAAATATCATCAGATGATGTCATTGTTCTATCAACCCTATACAATACAATAACAAAGTTCCCATCACCCTCAACGGATTCACGGGACATGGATTGCTCCAGTTGAAAATCTTCTTGAGAAAAAAATTTATTTATTCTATTTATTGGTATACGATTGTTGGACATAATATTTTTTTAATAAATATTTGAAATATTTAAATTGTTGTTGAATTATTGATTTTTTGTCAATTTATGTGTATATTTGTTATATAATATTTTTTTTTAATTTATTAATAATTTGATTAATTTGGATGATATAAAAGATAAAGGTGTTATAGTGATACTTGAAAATTATGAAGGTAAAAATCCCTACATAAAAAAATTTAAGCATCGATTAACTAAAAATAAAAAAATAACACTAACTCAAAATCAAACCAATTACATACTTAATAATCATAATTTTGAACCAAAGTATGTAAATAAAATAGTTGGTATCACTGAATATCTTGGTAATGAGTTTAAAAAAAGTCAAAACATTTCATTTGTTCCAGTAAAAATCCTAATAGAATATGTTCTTGGTGAAACCGATAAGGCTTTTCATGTCTATGGTAAACTAAAAAGAAATCAAGAAAAATGTGAAATGTACTTCATACCAAAAACACAATTGCTTGATGACCCATATTATGAAGAAATAGAAGTTGATGTTGATTTTGAAAAATATCAGAAATTAGATACATTTGAACTCAGTGATGGTACTATAGGTAGAACACTATATGAACACCAAAAGGAAGGTGTAAAGTTTCTCCTATCAAGAAATGGTTGCTTATTAGCTGACGATATGGGGCTTGGGAAAACGGTAATGAGTATTATTGCCGCTTTAGAATCTGGTGCAGAAAGAATTCTTATTGTGTGTCCAGCCTCCGTAAAGATAAATTGGGAAAGGGAAATACACTACCTACAATGCTATGATACAAAAATAATTGATGGTAAAAGATGGGAACAAGCTAAATTCACAATAATTAACTATGATTTGTTAAAAAACTTTCATGAAATCCCAGGTAAAAACTTTTCAGAAGATGATTTATGTTGGGATAATCAACATATTGTTAGCTCAAACTTTGACTTATGTATAATAGATGAGGCTCACTATCTTAAAAACTCAAACAGCATAAGAGGTAGTATAATGAAAGATATATGTACAAGTTATGGTATTGAAAAAGTTTGGCTTTTAAGTGGAACACCAGTAGCAAATAGACCAATGGATTTCTATAACTTATTAAAATTAATAAAATCACCGCTGGCTGATAATTGGAAATTTTATGTTCAAAGATATTGCGAAGGTAGACAAATCACAACAACACTTAAAAATGGTAGAAAGAAGAAAATTTGGTTAACAAATGGTGCATCTAACTTAGACGAACTTGCATTAAAAACTAAGAATTTATACTTAAGAAGACTTAAGACTGATATTTCTGATATGCCAGAAAAAAACATATCACCAGTTTACCATAATTTAAATAAAAAACAAAGAAAAAATTATGAAAATCTATGGGAAGAATATCTTGATGAGAGGGCAAAACAAAAGAAACGAGGTATTCCACCAAAAGATATGGTTGAACTTGGTCTATTAAGAAAGTTTGTTGCAATGGAGGCCATACCATTAACCATAGACATGGCTGAAAATATCATTGAACAAGGCAATAAGGTTATAATATTCACAAACTTTACTGATGAATTAATGGAATTTGATAAATACTTTGGTAATAAATGTGTTATTCATTATGGTGAAATGAGTGATAAAGAAAAACAACGTTCAGTCGATAGTTTCCAACAAAATGATAATATAAAGGTCTTTATTGGTAATATAAAGTCAGCTGGTGTTGGTATCACCCTCACAGAAGCCACATATGTCATATTTAACTCATTTAGTTGGGTTCCTGGTAATAATGAGCAAGCAGAAGATAGAAGCTACAGAATAGGGCAAAAAAACAATGTGACAGTCTATTATCAATTATTTAATAATACTGTATCAACAATAATGTGGGGTACTGTTAAAAAGAAACAATCTGTCATTGATTCTATCATAAATACTAAACAAATAGATGATGATGAATCCATGCGAAAAGCAATGGAAATAATGCTTAATGAAATAATTGATAATTATGAATAGAGTAAGAGTTTATGGTTTTGATGATTGTCCATTTTGTAAACAATTAATGGAAACATTTGATAAGGATAATATTGATTATGTTTATGTTGATATTGACCTTGATGAAAACCAAGAAGAAACCAATAAAATAATGAAAATTGGTAAAACAGATAGTGTACCTATTGTTTTAGTTAATAACACTCTTCTATCTCCAGATGTTAGCTTCACATCAATAACCGAAGCACATAAACTCACCAAGAAGTTTTTATTATAATTTATTTTAGTTAAATAATATAAAGTTTTACGATAAATCAAATATTTATAATAAAACTTTATATTATGCCAGTAAGTAACGAAGATAAACAAAGAGTGTTTGAACAATTTAGGGTCTCAATGGGTGCCCCATTGAGACAAATTGAATTAACCGATGATATGTTATGTGTATTATTAGAAATATCTATAGAAGATTATGCACAATATACACAAGAATGGCTCATTGAACATCAATGGCAATCATTATTAGGGAAGAATATTGATACAACAGATATGGCCTTTGCATTAAGTGTTAGAGACTTCGATTTTATGACACAATATACATATGCATATTCAAAACAAGTTGGTCTTCAAGCCAGAGGACCATGGGAATTAAAAAAAGATTATATAGACATTGAATCTGGTAGACAGGTATATGAGATACCAGCTGGTAGAGAGGTTAATGAAGTGTTATGGATTACACCCCCAACAACACAAATGGCATTGTTTGCTAATTATGCTGGGATTGATTATGGGTTTGGTGGTGGATATGGTCAACTTGGTAGTGGAAGTGGTGGTGGATATGGTTTTGGTGGAAATGGTGGATATTATATATCACCAGCATATGATATTTTATTAACCGCATCCGATTTAAACCTAAAGAACAGACTACTTAGAAGTGAGTTGGTTTATAAGCTTACTGCTGGTCCAAACGGAACAAGACTTTTACATTTATTGAGTACTCCAGGGTCTAAATTTACCTTTGGACATGGTATTGCTGGTAATCCAAGCTCGGTCAACTTAACTGGATGCCAAGTATGGTATTTTTATTATGATACGAATGGTGATGCGGATGAATGTAGAAAAGACAACCCAGATATTATAAAATTACCAAATGAAGTGCCTTTAGCTAAATTAGATTACTCAACATTTAATGAGCCAACTAAGACACTAATACGACAGTTATTCATTGCTGAGGCAAAAAGAGCCTTGGGTAGAACAAGAGGTAAATTTGGTGGTATTGTGGGTCCCCCAGAGGCAGAAAGAACAATGGATTATGATTCATTACTTAGTGAAGGTAATGAAGAAAGAAAGGCAATTCTAGAACGATTAGATACCAGATTAGAGAGACTTTCATCAACAAAACAATTAGAAAGAGGGGCAACCGAGGCTGAATTCTTAAATAAATCACTTAAATTTAGACCATTAGGGTTCTACGTTAAATAACTGTAGATTAATATTAAAAAAACTTCGGTTCAATAAACTTTAAAATTATGAAATTATTTGAATTGT
>Ga0208299_1000655_pt1 | contig 30466 bp, 33 predicted proteins | sample 15_taG_FD_184089 | JGI IMG/M metagenome (GOLD analysis project Ga0208299, IMG submission 184089) | Marine viral communities from the Subarctic Pacific Ocean - 15_ETSP_OMZ_AT15312 metaG (SPAdes) (version 2) | ecosystem: Environmental > Aquatic > Marine > Oceanic | place: Pacific Ocean | collected...
GCCGGTGAGAAAATCTCCGATATTTTTTTGGAAACCCAAACTTTGTATACACACGGGTGTGCTTGCGTTGGAACTGATTTCGACTTGACTTGACGAAAATACATCTGGAACTTAATTATGGTGCTATAGATTCCAAACAGGAGAGATTATGGCTAATTACCCAAAAACCGTAGCAGCGTCAGTTGGGAAGCGGAATTACCGGAAGGAGTATGATGATTTCCACGGGAAACCGGAACAGCGAAAGAACCGTTCTAACCGTAATAAAAACCGAGCTAAGTTGGCGAAGGCTGGTCGTGTTCGCAAGGGTGACGGTAAAGAAGTCGATCACAAGAAACCACTGTCGAAAGGCGGCAGCAATGGAAAGTCAAACTTGAGAGTAGTCTCAAGGTCAGCAAACCGCAAAAAAGGAGCGAAGGCATGAGAAGAGTAGCAACTGTATCCCAAAACAAGCGTGATGAATTGGTTGGGTCTAGGACGGAAGTCTTAGATGCGATATGTGAAGTATTGGATCACTGCGTTGGTGTGAAAGAGTACAAGCCGGATGATGGGTATGCAAAAACATACGATCTAGTGGCTCGCAATGTGGAATTGAGCGATGCCCTAAAGTCTGACACCAACAGGGTTAGAGTGTGCAAATATCGCGTCAATGTTCAGGGAGTGATTGGGGTACTAACCCATCTCATCATTAAAGAGATGGCTTGTGCCGCTGTACACGGCATGAACACTCGGTTGCAAAGCACTCAGCGCAACGGGGATTGGGCGGCAATAGCCTATGAGATTACGACGAAAGTAAGAAAAAAATCCGGCAGAATGCTAAATAATGTAGCAGCGGCAGACTACAGCGTGTTTAGCGGGAAACCATCTCCTCCAAAAATGATTGCTACATCAATGGAACAAGAGCAATTCATCGTTAGCATTGTTTTTATTGATGTCTTGAACCAGCCCAACATTGACACATGGTCCGAACACACCGGTATGCCTGGTCCGTTTGCAAATAACAACACCCCACGCCAGGTTCAGTTGCAGATGAAGGAAGGGATGCGAATTGTTAAGGATTTCCAACTGGAAAACACCTACATTGATAACGGTCGGGACTTGAAAGCAGCGATCAAGGAGTTGAAGAAACAGGGCATTAGTTGGAAGATGTCCGATGCTGAGAAGGCACTAAATCTTGTTGAGCGCGAAGACCATGAGCCAGAGAAGATGACATCGAAGCAGGTTTCCTCCGCTATTAAAATGCGAGCGGCAAGCATCCCTTGGAGAGATATAGCTGCACTGGTTGGTGTAGACTGGAGAACCGTCAAGCACCATGTGGATTCCTACACAGAGTCAAACGAGACGGATCCTACGGTAATGAATGGGTTCTCCGAAGAGCCAGCGGTACTAGAATGAAGCAAACAGAATTAAAATCTAGGTTGCGTCCTAACGAGATTTTAATTGCTGGCGAAAAGCAGCGAGTAAATGAGTTGCTTCATCTTTATGCTGAAACTGTGAAAATGGTAGCCGATAACCAGAAGAAACCGACAGAGGTCGAACTTATTCTTGCTCGCTCGATGGCGGCGACTCTTTGGGATTATGATCGGATGACCGGCAATGCTGAGATCCTAATGAAGGATATTTTGAAGCAAGAGTACGCTCCAGAGCGACGACGAGCTCGATATCTGGAGGCATCAGATCGAGGCAAGATGCAGCACTTGGTGGTTAACCATATTCGGTCTACCCTGGTGCTGTTGCGCGAGTTGCGGAATGTTAAAGATGGAGTAGCGACCAAGTACGACCCAGATGCCACTATGGCAGCAGCAGGTGGTGGTAAGGTTCTGAGGTTTGCACGGTGAGTGCATCAGTTCCCCGTTGGTTAAGAAGACGAGTTTGTCGTCATCGAATCACAAAGCGTGGCTTACTGGCTCTTAACCAACTGAAAGAAGAGACTGGGCTTGAGGCGTGTGAGATTGTGGATGCCGCATTGCGTGTCGCAAATAAAGATCGGGTTGAGTTCATAGTTAATGAAGATGTCAACGAAGTTTTAGGTTGGCAGCAGTTGTGAGGCGACATGGGTTTCCAGAAAGATATGTCTGGTTTGGCTCAGAAATCAGACCTGAGTCCAATGGAGGCAATGCTAGGATTAGCGAGGGTATTGCTTCAAAGAGCCGCAGAAGACCCAGGGTCGGTCAGCGAGGAGGGACTAGCAGCGTGTATGTCCAGCCTAGCACGGGTGGCTACAGTAACCACAGACGAGGCAAACTGGGATGAGCTTAGAGAGTTCATCGACATCTCTGAACCTGACTCCCCCAAACTGGATGAAACAAAGGGGCATTCCACTAGACGTAGCGAAAAAACTTTGTGATCCATTCTGGTATATCCCCAGAATGAAGATTGTAGACAAGCAAGGCAGGCGAAGACCTATAAGAAACCTACACCCTGCCCAGAAACTTATTCTAAACGCGATGGTTGAGAACCGGAATGTGTGTGTCCTAAAGGCAAGGCAGGTCGGCGCATCTACAATCGTTGCTGCGTTTTTCAGTTGGTTGGCAATGATTCAAGACGAGAAGTATGGCGTATTCACGCTTACAGACTCAGGAGACACGGTCACCTCAATGAACGATATGTACCGGCGATTCCTTGAGTTCACGCCAGAGAGATGGGCACCTGATCTGGTGGTTAACAACTCAAAAGGACTGGAGATCGGTCACAACAGTTCAGTGTTAAGGCAAAAGATGGCTGGTGGTAAGGGTCAGGGTCGTTCTTTTACTTACCAGGGTCTGCATTGTACGGAGATGGGCTTTTGGCCGAGGTCGAGTTCAGCACTGGCAGGCAAGACGGACACCGACAGAAAGACCTGGCAAGCGGCGCTCGCTTCGCTCGCGCAAGGACCAACCACGCGCATAGTATGCGAGTCCACTGCGGCAGGACCAGGGGGCATATTCCACGATACCGTAAGGCTTGCACAGAGATCAGATGAGTGGTCATTCATTTTCTACCCGTGGTTTTTGCAAGGTGAATACCAGAGGGATGTGCCACCTTATTGGGAGCGCACTGAAGATGAGCATATGTTAGCCATCAGGTATGGCTTAACAGACCGGCAATTAGCTTGGCGACGATATAAGATAATCGATGAACAATATGGATTGCAGGGATTCCTTCAGGAGTTCCCAGAGACCCCAGAAGACCCGTTTCTGGTTTCTGGTGGTATGTGGTTCAATACCTTGAGTTTATCGATGAGGAAGAAAGACTTGCAGATTAGTACAGCAGAGGCGAAAAGCGAGTATGTCGAGTTTGAGCCATATAGACCCCAGTTTAAGTACTTCATGGGGGTAGACACTGCCGGAGGCACTGAGGGTGACTATGCGGCATTTCAAGTCCTGCGTGACGATATGGTTCAAGTCGCAAGGTGGTCTTCAAACACTCGTTCACCGAGAGAGCAGGCAGATCAGGCAGCAATGGTTGGAATGAAATACGGCAAATGCCCAATCCTCTGTGAAGATAATAAGTTTGGGAAAACGGTTTTACACCTACTGGAAAACGATAACGGGTACGGCAATCTGTGGTTATCCGACAGAGGGAAATGGTGGCATACTGACCGAACAAACAAACGCATGGTCTATACTGAGTTAAGGGATGCTGTAGATAATGGTCACCTGGAGATTCGTGATCCGTTAACACTAGAAGAGTTATTCTATATTCGGGAGCAGGATGATGGAGACATCAGGGCAGACGGAACAGGTCACGATGATCTCACAGACGCGCTGGCGTTTGCCAGTTGGTGCGGTAGAAATAATTTCCATAAACGATATAAGAGAGAACAGAAGCAGGAAGACCGGTTCGATTTGTTCAAGAGTGCGATGGCGAGGTAAGCATGATCGATGAAAAAGAAGTTCGCGACATTATTCAGGACCACAACCAATGGGTTTCAGACCGAGATGAAAGCTGGCAGGGCATAAGAGATGCCTTTGAAGACCGGTTCTGGGAGTCTAAATCGAGCACCTCCTTTCATCGTTATGTGACTGAGGACGCATATCCAATCAGGACACAGGTAAACAGAGTCCGTCCCTGGGTTCAGGCGCACGGTGACGCTATTTTCTATAGAGGCATAAACCCGTCTATTGAGCCCGACCCACTGGTGCGTGATGATCTTGATGATGATGTTTATAAGTCAGTTGAGACCCTTCTCAGGGCATGGATAATGAGGCAGAACCTCAACCAGATCACCGATGCAGCGTACCAGATGGGACTTATGTACAATGCGTTTGCGTTTAAGTTGGGCATAGACTCAGATGTCAAGCACCCAGTTGATGCCGCTTGGATCGAAGTGGTGCCACCGTGGGAATGCGTCTGGGATCGCAACGACCGAGCCGGTCGCAGACCTCGATACCTGGGTCATATGTTTGAAGAGAAAAGAGCCACCATTGCCAAGGATTACGAAAAAGACCTCAAGAAGAGGGACATCGATATACAACTATTCGCAGGCAACAAGATGCCAGACGAGCTCGGAAGAACCCAAATCAAGTCAGGCAAAGCAGAAGGCGCTTACTTGAAAATACTGGAGCTTTATGACCTGACCACAAGTCATAAGCATGAGACCGACTCCGGAGACATGAAGACACCAGGTCAGAAGAGGGTCTACATTATAGACTCACAGGCAAAGCAGAAGGAAAGCACTGGACCGATCCTTATCTACGAAGGACCGATTCCATTCACCGATGCCGCCGGTAGGGCAGCAGCACCAATAGTGCCTGGTTTACTTTCTACGCTACCTGACAAGCCAATGGAGGGAGTTGCGGAGGCCCAGACGATCTACGACCTAGAGGCAGAACAAAACGCCTGCATGACCTTCTTAGCGAATGCTATGAGGCGAGATGCCAGTAGGACCATCCTGTATAATGCAGACAAGGCAGGAAAGGCAGCGCGGGAGATAACGAAAGGCAAAGACTTGATGTTGGTTGGCGTAGAGGGCTCAACAGAGGGTGTCTTTACTCCACTAGAAGTACCAGCAATGTCTGACACTCTGTTCAAATACTACACTCATTTGGACAACGCCAGACGAGAGACTGCTGAGTTGTCTCCAAACGATCAGGGTGAACCGATGCGGTATGTGACCGCTACCGAGACCACTCGCCTTGCAGAGCATTCTGAGACCACCCTTGGTCATCTGCGACTTCGTATGGATCAAACCTTATCTACTGCGTTGGGTATTGCGCTTAGGGTTATCTCTCGCGCCATGCGGAACTCCGGTTCCTTCAAGGTCAGAGTGGGTGAAGAAGAGGCAGAAATTACCAGAAAGATGCTCGACGCTCACTGGATGATTACGGTTTCAGAGGCAGCAGCAACCCCAATGGCAGAGGCTCAACGCAGGGCAGAGGCAAACGAGATACTGCCCAAGCTGACCGAACTGCTCACAATCATAGAGGCAGAAGAGTCGTCTGCGCTTACTAAGGCAGCGATGAAGCAGATGTATTCGTATTACCACGATCTCTACCAGTTGCCTTCAGAACTGGCGCTAGAGAGGTTGCAACGACTTTCAGAACTTGAAGAGGAGGAGATGCCCGAAGAAGAGGTCGCTCCACCAGAAGGCGCGATGCCTCCGATGGGTGAGATGCCTCCAATGGCCGAACAGATTGTAGCGGCAGGCGAGGCTTCAAGCCTACCATCAGCGCCGCCAATGCCACCCATTGGTCAGCAGATCATAGCGGCAGGAGAGGAGTCTACTATTGGCTAGTATCGAACATCGGCAATGCAAGGGTTGTGAGAAGAACTACGACATACTCACCCATAGAGGAGAAACGGTCAGCATGGATCGAGATGACGACAAGTTGCTTTGCCCTGGTTGCGATACTGACGATTACATTCGGATTATCGGAGTGCCGCTTGGCATCGAGCTCGGAGATGTGAGTTCAGTTGGGAGACATTATCCGAGATTTGATCGTGGTTTAGGTTGCACAGTTAACTCTAAGCAGCATAGAAAGCAGATATGCGAAGCTAGAGGGTTAGAACCTCTTGAGGGGGGTGCCGATGTAACCTCTACGACTAAAGAGATGTGGAGACAGGAAGACAAGGACCATGACGATTATAAGAAACTGATTGACAGATACGACAATGACCCAGATTTTTCTGAGTATCGCAGGTTGAAAGACCGTGGTGCTTACGACCATTGGAGAGATGATGCCTAAGCTAAAGAAAAAAACCGCAAAACCAGTTGATGCAGCGCCTAAACCATTGCCGGTAGAAGCGCCGATTGAAGAGCCGGTTGGTGCGCTTCCTGCACCCATGCCTCCCACTGGTAATGAGATCCCACCAGAAATAGCAGCGGGGGATGCCGCCTTAGAAGGCGCGACCATCGATTCTATTGGGGCTGGAACTCCTACAGCAACAGAGCAGTTGTCTGGAGACAGGCTCAACTCTCTGGCAGATGCAGTAAACCGAGCGTTCACCGTTCTGGGAGGAGGGGAAGTTTCACCACCTGAAATCCCACCGGTAGAGGGTCTCGTTCAGCAAGCGCCTCCAGAGTTGTTTGCGGCAGTAGCTGCATTCCAGGCGGCAATGCAGGCAGCGTCCACAATGGGAGTAGTCGAGGCTCGCCCCTACGCCGACATCGATGTCAATAATCTATTGAAGACCCAGTCTGGTATTGCCGAACTAGAGGCGCTGCTAAACAAGGCATCAATGGATGAGAGGTTGAAGAGAGCAGTTGCGTCTGGTCCTGCACCCGCAGCACCTGCACCCGCAGCACCTGCGGCACCCGAAATCCCCGCACCGGCACCAGGTGACGATCTTGATGCGTTACTAGCGTAGGAGAACAAGATGACTCTTAAAACAGGTGGAAACAGGCTTTTTACTTCGTTCAAGGTAACAACAGACGATGCCGTGTCTAATACTATGGTTGTCGATGCCACAGGTGGGGCTGGGATTCTTTACGGTTTTGAGCTTGTCGCTGGCGCTGGCAATCTTTTTCTACGGTTCTATGACTCAGCGAGCGCGGTGGCTGGAACAACTGTACCGAAGATGGGCTTTATCGTGCCGTCTGGAACAACCTTCACTCTGAACATCCCAGAGGGAGTTCCCTTCACTGATGGTATATCATATAACGCTACGAGCACCGACCTAGACCCCGCTAGTAGCGGTGGCTACGGGGCAACATCAACCTTATACCTGTACACCACTTAGGGGAAACCAATGGCAGTAGTAACCTCCTCATACTCTACAAGCAGTGTCTCTAAACTTATTAGAGACACGACTGTAAACTTAACCGTCGAGAATAACATCAACGCTGGCGCGGCCAATGTTCAGCAGGTTTATATAAGCAATACGCTGAACACGACAGACTTCTATCTATACATGTGGAACCTCACAGGTTCTGTGACTTTCGGCACAACTAAGCCGCATACCGTTCTTTTCTGCCCAGCGGGGAAATCAAAGCATTACATCTTCCCCCGCAATATGGTGTTTGGGACCGGCATCTGTATGGCTGGTGCAACTAACTTTGCAGCGGCGACATTTACTCCAGTCGCACCGGCTAACAATGTCGCAGTTGGAATCTACATCTCAGCATAGGAGCAATAATGAGCGACGAGCAAGCAGTGGAAGAAAAAGCAGTAGAGGAAACCACCCCAGAACCAGAAGCACCGAAAGAAGAGGTTCAGGAGGCACCAGCGCCGGAGTTGAATGATGCGGAGGATTACGCTGCCCAAGAAGCTACAAAGCAAGTTGCTGAAGCAGGGTCGGACGATTCTGTTGATATTTTTGGGGCAGAGGCTCAAGGGGTATTTGAAGAATTGGGACTGGCGGGAGATGAACCTGCCAAGTTTACGCGGGAAGAAATCAAAAGTTGGCCTCCTGAGCTTAGACAGGTCTACAAACAAATGCAGCAAGGAGTCCAAAAGCGATTCCGAGAGCAAGCAGACCTCAAAAAGTCCCTTGCCGAAAGGCTAAAAGCACTGGATGAGAGGAAAATCGCCGTTGATTCGTCTGCCAGAGACCAGTTCAAGGTGTTTGAGGACGAAAGACTTCAGCAATACCTGCAAAAACCGTCAGGAGATAAGCCGGAACCCTGGGATGTGGACGCGAGGGTGCGATGGGAGGTCCAGAACACACTTTCAGAGATGTTGGGTGGATACCACAACACAATGGAGACCATCGGGTCCGAACATCGGGAGCATGTCGAGAAACAGCAGGCAATAGCTAGGTTGGAGGAGAGAAAGACTGAATTAAGGCAGTTTATTAAGGATAATTCAGACTTTGTTGAGTACCAGAACGATATTATCGAGTTTAGGAAGGAACACTCGTCCTTTTCTCCTGAAAAAGCCTATGAATACCTCAAATTACAGCGTGGACAGGAAAAACAACTTGCCTCACAGGAACAAGTGGAGTCAGCTTTGGACGATTCTGCGTCTAGAACCCACCGTGCAGGTCGGTCTGGTGGCGCATCAACCGTAGATGCCCCACCCCCTGGTTTAAGCGGGGCAGAAATAGCCCGTTGGTTTGAAAAAAGACCAGGCGCTAAGAAAAAATATCTAGAGAAAGTTCGCTCGATGGGTTGACAATCCAAAATCAACGTTGTTACACTCATTCATAGACCAGATGTGGCCTCCCAGGAGCACCCACATCGCGGCCTCCCAGCGCGGAGCACCCAATCGGTCAGAAGCAAAGTATTAAACCCTTCTTCTGAGGTGCATTGTGCCAGGAACCATTTCAATTACCGAACAAAATGAACTCTTTACATCGACGATGCACGTTGCTGGTAAAGAGATCGTTGACCAAAACGATTACAACCTTCCATTCTGGGACAAGCAGAACGAGATTCATGGAAAGGGCAAACCAGCCGATGAGGGTGGTAAGTTCTTCGTTGAACCGCTTGAGTTCCATGAGCATTCATCTACTACCCAGATGTCAAATGGCTACGAGCTCGTCAACCTGACTGTCCAGTCAGTGACTACTCCCGCTAAAGACGAATGGGGATTTTGGGTCCGACCTGTTGTCATCTCTGAGAAAGAGAAGATGCAGAACCGAGGCTCTTACAAGAACTTTGACCGAGTCAAGGAGCGCACTCGCACTTCAATCGCCGGTATGCGTCGAGAGATGCACAAGCGAATCTGGGGTTCTGGCGGCGCTGGGCTTACAGACCTGAACACGCTTGACGGTATCGCTGACACTGGTTTCTTGGAAGAGGCCGATGCGGGACTACAGACAAACACAGTTCACGGTATTGCTAAGGGATCGTTCGCAACAAGCCTTGGTTGGCAAAACCAGGCGTATGATGTGGCTGACTCATGGGCAAGTAACGGGCTCGACGGGCTGACCTCTATTGCTGTTCAGTGTCAATCACTGATGAACGCAGCAGAGCGTGAGGGTGGCGTATCGGACCTTTGTTGGTATCTTTCTCCTACTGCCTTTGGTCATATGAAGAAAGCGACTCGCTCCTTTGAGCAGTACACCGCCAAAAACGGTCAGGATGCTGGTCGTCTTGAACTGATGTGGAACGGGGTTCCGGTTTATATCAACCGCGACATGGTGGTCTCAGGTAGTTCCCCAATGTCTGGCGCTTTGATCGACCATCGTTGGATTCGACTCCGATTCCAAAATGGCTATTTCTTCAAGATGGGCGAGTTTGCCTCTCCTGTTAACCAACTGATTTCTGCTGCTCCCATCAAGGTTGCTGCTCAGTTGGAAGCTCGATTCTTGGGCACCTCTGGTGTCCTTCACTCTGCCGAAGTTTACGGTTCTTAGGGGTTTATTATGGGAAACAAACTTGCAACACTTGTAGATGCTGTCGCTTTCGGTGCTCCTGGGACTTACTCCGGCGAGTACAGTGGTCCTCGCAAAGAGATTGTTATGTACTTCTCTGCTGCCGTTTCTGACGGCGATGTCGTTGTCGTGACAACCGATACTACCTACGGTTTAGGTGGCTCTGCTGGTAAATCAGCCGCCACTACTGACCTTGCAACAGTAATCGGTTTCGCTGACGAGGATGTCGCTGCCGGTGCATTCGGGCGCATTGTGGTTCATGGTGTCAAGCTCGGTGTTCCTGGTATGGGAGCGATTGCTGCTGGAGCCGCTGTTTGCACAGACAACACCGCTGGTAAGATTCGCTCTTGTATCGCCTCTAACCTAAACCGACTTGGTTTTGCGTTGGAAGAGACCGCAGGCGATGGCGATGTCAAACTGTTTGTGAAGTGCAGCTAGATGCCTAACTCAGTAGCCACGCTGGTAGATGCAGTCGATAACGATGCTGCTTACTCTGGAGAGAGTGCTGCAAGAAATGTTATCGCTGTATACTTCAGCAGTGCTGTAAGCGATGGCGACTTGGTTGAGATTGACTTGACCGATACCACCTATGGTATGGGCGCTTCGTTCAAGCGTTCTGCTGCTAATGACGACAATCCACTGGTTGTTGGTGTGGCAGACGAAACGGTTGTTGCCGGTGGCATCGGACGAGTTGTTACTTACGGTGTGAAAGTCGATGCTAATGTGAAAAACGGTGGGGCGGTTGGTGCCGTCTTGCAATCCTCTGGGGTTGCCGGTCGGGGAGAAGCGGGTGGAGTTAGCGCAGTTGCCGGTGCAATAGGCGTTATTTTAACTGCTCCTTCTGGAAACAAAGCAACGGTTTTCATGTATCGGAGATGATTTTGGGGGGATACTCCTTAGCCTAGAGTAGTGTGTTATCATTACTCTGGGTTTTTTATTTGGAGGTTTAGTATGAATCTAGCAGACATCAGGGGTAGAGTGGGTCGTGCTCTCCAGTATGCTCCGAATGTCCAATCCCGCGAAGACGATTGGAATGACGAGATAAACGATAAGTACATGGAGTTGTGCATGGATCATCCGTGGATGTTCCTTGAGCGCACTGAGGATTTAACCACCAGGGTAGATGAGACCTCAGTCTCTGCCGTAGCAATAGATGGCGTTACCAGTGTCACTTTATCAAGCGGAACACCATCGGACAACTGGGTTGGTCACACTCTGGAGGAACCGACCTCTGGTCAGACCTTCAGCATTGTTAGCGTCGATGGCACTCGGATATACATCGATACGGCATTTTCTGGTTCTGGCACCAAGAGTTTTAATGTGCGGTATTACAAGTACCAACTGCCCCGTAGGTGTCTGAGTGTGCTTGGCATAATGACTCGCACAGACGACCTTGGGAAGATGGTTGGCATAGACCGTGAAACTGAGGAGCGGAGATATTTAGACCCAGATGTAACGGGCACCCCAGAGGTCTGGATGCCTGAAGACGATGTGTTGGACCGAGCTCCAAGAACAATAGCCGGTGCAGCGGTTACCGGTGGTTCTCTGGTGTTGGGTACTGAGTACCGATATGTTTATGTGTTCGTTCAGCAGGGCAGGGTATCTGCACCCTCCTTGGTTCAGTCTGTTACCACAGCAGGGATTAACTTGACCGTCAACCTGACGGACATAGAGAGTACCGGCGCAGCAAGTGGAATTAAAAAGAAGGTCTACCGAGAGGCAGCGCGAAGCGGTGTCTTCAAGTATGTTGCAACCCTTGACGAGACCACGACCGCTTGGTCTGACGATGGATCTGTGACTGCCTCAGAGACAGATGTCTTGGACAATGATGCTGGACCGTATCGGTACATCCGCTTTTGGCCCCGTCCTACTGAGTCTCAGACAATGAAGGTCAGGCACCTTTTCCGTCCACCCAGGCTTATGCACGATGCAGATGTGCCGACACTACCGGCTAATGTGCATCAGATTCTGGTTCATCTAACGGTAGCTGAGTTGGCACCGAGATATGGTGGCGAGGAGTTGGGCTCTTTACACCGCCGCAAGGCAGAGAAACTGGTTGGTCGCCTGATGCGCCGGACATCGAAGGATGACGACCGTGAGTTGGTCATGGGTATGTGGACTCAAGATTCGTATACGAGGGCACGCATCAATACTGCGGTGCTTGACTAATGAATAGCAAGCACCTGAGAGTAGATGAACTTAAAGGCATCGATGAGTCTTACCGGACTGATCCGACCTCTGCGGAGTTAGTTCAGGATATGTCGTGGGACACCCTTGGTGGCTGGAGGCAGTGCGGAGGGTTCGATACTATCATACCAGATATAGAAATACAGGGTTCTACTCAATCTTACTTCAAAGGAGATGGAATCGTCCGGTCTTTGCATTGGTGGTCAAACCGTGGTGGCACCAAGCAGTACCTAATGGCAGAGTACATCCCAGAGGGCAGCACCCTTAGCTTGATGGTGTTCAACGGGTCTAGTTCCAGCATGGATGTTGTTGAGTCAGGCCGGTCTCATGTGCAGGGAGCGTGGCAGGGCACTCAGTATTTAGCGGTTGGAGACTGGTTGTACTACATCAACGGGCTAGACGCGCCTCGCCGATGGGACGGTAAGCGTTCTTCGCGTGTGGGATTCGACAGAGTGCCGTCAGCACCCTGGGCAGTGGCAACCAAGCGTAAAGACCAGATGGCTTCAGGTTATGATGACGGCGGCACAAGGACCAACTATAATTTTCCCAGCGCAAGGGGCGTAGGACCGTACGTTCATTTGGGCGCAATGAATACCGACCAGCAGCAAGATGGGGAGGGCTTTGTCTATGGGTATGCCATCACATGGATAAACGATCTGGGGATGGAGTCAGAGCCATCTGCGATTGCCTATTGCCGTGGTGTTAACAAGTATACCGCCATAACATCCGACGATGAGCAATGGTCTGAAAGAACCTATGTTAAGGTCACAATACCTGATGCTGCCCCGAATGCGCGGGGCATTAGGTTGTGGAGAACCACTAACCTGCATGATGCTCAAAGCGGTTTTTCAGCGGTGCTGTACCTGCTTGATGAGTGGGGCAGTGGCAAGGGAACCATTTACGCTGATGGGACACCGGATGGCGAGTTGGGGCCAATGCTGGACACATCAAACCTTGGCTCATTCCCAAGCAGCACTAAATACATGGCTTACTTCAAGGGAACAATGTTCGTCGGTGGTGGACACGATACCGGCGATATGGTGTTTTATTCCGCACCCGGTAGGCATGAGCAGTTCCCATCCATGAACTTCTTCAAACTGGGAAACAAAGACAACGGGCAGGTTACGGGGTTTTACGCCCATGAGAATGCGCTGGTGGTCTTCAAGCAGCGGGGCATCTTCCTTATTAAAGGAGACCCCTCCAGAGGCTTTTATACGCAAACCCTGACTGAAGATGTGGGCAATGTGTCTCCTAATGTGATTGTGGAGGTGCCGGACAGTGGTTTAGATAAGTGGGGGCGCTCTTCTGGTAGGGGGCTTTTGTTCCTGTCGGAGAGTGGCCCATACATCCTTGAGGGTGCACTTGAGAACACTGGCAGACCCACTAAGCCAAACTTCATCGGCCAATCAATCTACGACCTGTGGCGCAAGCAGGTCAATCGCTCTGCTCTTATTGGTGCCTGCTCGGTTGTGAATCACCAAGATCGAGAGATATGGATACAAGTACCCATAGACGGTGGCATAGGCCCAACGCTGGGTTTGGTGTACCACTACGATATTCAGGCATGGTCTCTTCGTAAGGATTGGCCTATGAACTGCTTTACAGACTCTAGAGACCATCGAGGCCACATCTTTATGGGGTCACACGATACCGCTACACACCCTGGTATCCATGTTTACACACATGGGTATGGAGATAAAAACGGAGTTGATCTCGACAGTATTTACCGGTCTGCATGGATTGACTTTGGGACCGTATGGCAGCGCACACAGGTTCACCATGTGCGTCCTTATATCATGGGATTTGGTGCCAATACGATGTCGTTCCAGTATCGTGGAGATCGGTCGCCAACAATGATTGCGCCAACCGACTCTGCGAAGTCACAACAGAATGCAGAGCAGGTCGCTCAGGAGCAGTGGGGAACCGCTACCTGGGGCTCTTCAGGGTATTGGGCAGATTATTACCCTACTCCAGTTACTTGGACGGCAGGAGAGAATTATCGTGAGTTTCAGTGGGAGGTCTCTGCCACGGAGCGGATGCTGATTATGTCTGTTGATTTAGTCGTAAGACCTGTTGGTTCACCGACTAATATCGAGTTCTTAGACGCAACCCTTGCACCGGAAGGTGTGTAATGGCGTGGAGATACCCAGAGTCTAGAATAGCCACTGGTGATGTGGTCACGCCGCATGAGCTCATGCGGAACATCGATGCCGTTGCCTCTGAAATGAATGGTCACATCGACAGGGACAACCTTGCGCTTGCGACTGTAGACACAGACGCGCTGGCTAGTGGTGCCTGCAACTCTGCCAGATTCGTGGAAATCGCCTCTACTTACACTCTGTCCGTGCAGGACAACTGGCAGGTGTTGTCCACCTTATCAACCAACATAGTCTGTGAAGACGGGTGGTTACAGACTTCTGTTTCGCTTGCGATGGGGGTAGTTTCAACGCCTGAGACCGTTGACCAGGTGTTGGTGGCAATAAGTGTGGACGGTGTCATTGTTGGGGCTGAAGAGGGCTCAAACGGTGCGTTTGTTGTGTATGTTATCGGAGACACCCCAGTGTCTGCGGGTTCCAAGTATATCGAAGTGCTAGTGAAGAGGTCTCCATATGAAACGGCAGGTCATACCAGTTATGATATTGCCATCTCTCAAGCGTGTCTTGAAGCTCGCAATGTGAGGCGCTAATGGGGTTTGTTAACTACAATAGAATCGAAGTAGGAGACTCCAGAGCAGTGTCTGGTGTCAACGCGATCACCAGCAAGATATCTACCGAGTCGGCAAATATCGAAAGATTAAACCTGGGAGAAGGGGGCATTGAGGCGCGTAACCTTGTGACTTACGCCAGTCGCCGGACTGCTCATGTTTCAGAATCTGGCGAGTCAACCCTCTCCAACACATCGTTTAGTGTGCTAACGATTAACAGCACCCAAATGTTGTTCGACTATTCTACATCGTGGGGTGCGGATGTCGTTCTTACAGATCAAGATGCCATAAGGATATGCGCTTCTGCCCAGATTCACACCGCGAGAGAAAATGTCGAGATGACTATTTTCACCAGTATCGGCGGTGTTGGTACATACAATTCCGGTGCGACCAGAAGATTGGGCGTTTTTGTCGGTTCTGGTTCTTTCCCGATGTCCATCACAACTATTACATGGATACAACCAACGCTGGGCAACACAAGCACTGTCGAACAGTTCGGGATGGCAGCAAAGATCGATACATCGGTGAATTACACGGTTGGGAATGCCTGTATTACAGCAACATTGTATCGGAAGATTGGGAGGATTAGCTAATGTCCTTTACCGATACCCCGTTTGTAGATGGCGCTGTAATGACAAAGGCGGCAATCAACTCTGAAGTAGGGGAGATGCGCTCTTGGTTGAACGGGTCTGTCTCATTGACGGATGTTCAGGACGGGTCGGTCTTGACTCAAAAAATAGCCAGACCAGAGATTTTGGGATTTCCTGTGCGGGGAATATCGGGGGAAACCCAATCTTCATGGAGTGACTCAAGGCATGAAGATGGAGAGAGGTTGTCTCCAGAGATTTTCACCGGCACTTCAGACCCGCCTGATAAGAGATCATCAAAGGGTCAGCGGTTTGATATTTTTCATAGTATGTGCATGTCTTCCAGAGTCCCGATCCCTGGGCTGATGAAGACCATTAACATCTCTGGCACAGGGGTTGTTACGGTTCAGGCTCAGTTTAGTTGTGTTGAAGCAGACACCAGAGAGACCGTTGTTGCTGACGATGCTGATTGCGGGTACTTTGTTGTTTGTAAGGCAGTGAGGGGTGGTGGCGCGGTTGCGGCTACGGAACTGCCCATTACCAAGAGGTTGTTTCGATACAGACGACGGTCGAGCCACATTCATATGTCTGGCACTTGGTCTCTGTCGATTAGCGGGTCTGACTTATCGCAAAATGTGGACTTTTATGTGGCTTATGTCAAAGGAACTGCCGCTGCTGGCACAAACACACACATCGCAATCGGTTATCGTTCTATTAGAGTAGAGTTCGAGCCAATTTAGGAGATATTATGGACCCGTTTACAATTATGGCGCTTATGGGTGTAGCCTACCCAGTGGCGAAGAAGATTGGTGATGCAGTTACCACCTCTGATCAAGAGAGAGACATTGCGGGACTGAAGGCACAACCAGGGATGGAACCCAGCGAGGTAGAGGCTACTCGTCGTGCGTACCATTTCCCACAGAGAAAATCCTCGATGGAGGCTCAACAGAAAGGAGAATCGTTTCTAGCGGCGACCGGCATGGGGAGCGGCAGAACCCTTGAGGGGATACAGGAAACGAGGTTCAGGGAGGACGCTGCGGCACAGGAGAAGACGGCGGGAATAATAGAGAAGGCGAAGCTGGACACCCGCCAATACAAGGAGGCAAGACTGGCGGCGCTAGAGGCAGCGGAGGCTAAAGGCGAGGCAGCAGACACCACTGCTATAGTTAATGCCGCGACGACAGTTGCGATGGCTTATGGGCAAAAAGCGGCAGCAGAGAAGGACCATGCGGCGTTTGGAGATGCCCTAACCGAAATGGGCATTACCGATCCGAAAGACAAGGCAGCACTGGCTCTTATGAACAAAAACGGAACCCTTGGAGACTTCTTCGCCGGTCCAGGGGGCGCTGCGTTGGTGGCGAAATATGAAGGCGCGGCGGCACCAGCGGCACCAGCGGCACCAGCATATCCGGCGCTTGCGGATGTTCAATCGCTAAACCGAATGCCAATGACCCCTAGTGGGGTTGGCACAGATCCGTATGCCGGTATGACACAAGAACAAATAGCGGCGACGAAAGCATTCTATGAGGGGCATTAAATGGCATTAGAATCACCAGAACGCATGGATGTAAAGGTTGGGGAACCCAATGTATATTATGTTGCTCCCCCAGCCTCTCCGGTAAACATTTTCGCAGGGTACATAGCTTCGTACCTCAAGCAGCGAACAGAATACGCCAAGCAGGTATTTAAGCATCGCTTGGATCTAATGAAGCCAGAGGACCATTCTGCGGCTCTTAACAACATTGCGACTCAGCAAAGGGCACTTCTGAATGAAGCGCAAAGGCGACAGGAGAAGTCTGTTGAGTACCTAACAACGGGGGTCGACCTTGACCTGAAGATCCACGAACAAGATATTATGGTATGGGGCAAAAAAACTGAAGTAAGTATGAACGACTCTCGTAACGCGCAGAGCGCAATGAACAAAAGCGCAGAACTCAAGTCAGCAGCACTTCGCCTAGAAGCACAACTAGAGAGTCAAAAATACACGGCAGAGTTAGGCTTACAGGGTGACCAACTGAAAGCAGGAGGAAAAGGACCAGGGTGGCTGAAGGAAGATTTACGCGCAGAACTGAGCAGGGCAAGGGATGCTATTGTTCTGGCTAGTCAAAAAAGCCCAGAGGCTGTTAGAGAAGAACTGAATGGCTGGGCTTTAAAGTTATCAGAAATGCCCATGAACTCTGATGAGAAAAAGGAGGTCGTGCAGCAACTATGGGAGGCTTCCGAGTCAGTGACTATTGAAATTGAAGATAGCGACAAAAACCTCGTCAAGATTTGGGACCACCTCAGAGATTTACCAGAAGACAGACCAAAAGAATCACCAGCAGACCCTGTGGGTGGCGAACTTGAAGCCGCTGCCTCTGGTTTAATGAGACCGGCTACGGGACCACTGAGCTCAGGGGTTGGTACTGCAAAAACCGAAACAACGACTGCGCCATCGTGGGGCGGCAAGAGCGGAGCGACATTCGGGACGGCAGTCGAAGACATAACGAAAGACCCCATTTATGATCTCCTTTCACCTCAAGAGAAGACACTATACGAGTCCTTGGAGGCTCAGAAGAAGAAACTGACCCCAAGGCATGGGGAGATATTCCAACCCCCTCCAGCGTCAGCGTTTTACGGTAGCAGAGGCAAGGGAGGCAGCAAGAGCGATGGGGAGGTGATATTAGAGGCACTACTCGGCACAAAAGGTAAGTAAAGATGCCTGATCCAATAAATGTCGATCCTTTATTAGAGGCACCGAAACCGTCTAAGTCTCCTGCGGATATGACCATTCAAGAGTTGAGTGAAGCGTATCGGAACGGGGATATATCCAGCGACACCTACGACGAGTATATTTCAAAGTTAAGGAAAGCCTACAATAAGGCGAAGAAAAGCACACGGTTAGCCCCACCCTCCGTGTCGCGCAAACCGCTTGAAATCCTTGAGCCAGCAGACATACACGGTGCGAAGCTAGAATACCAAGAAGCAAAAAAAGAGCACATGGTAGAAGCGGGGGCGAGACCCACACGGGCTGGTTCAGCGGCAGCACAAGAGATCAAAGAGGAATTAGGGGAAGTACCAAGACCAGTTAGACCCCTTGGTGAGTCTGTCCGTAGATTTATCGCTCCGATGGAAAAGTACCAGATGAGCGGTTTGGAAGGAGTTCCTGTTGAGGATGTTATTGCAGGACGACCGAAGCTAGAGAGGTGGTTAGCGCAAGCGGAAGTAACCTTAGCCGAAATGGAAGAGAAGGGGCACAGACCTGGTGAAAAGCAATCATTAGAAGCGAATATGCGTAGTGTCCAGACCTCCCTAATGTTTGCCAAGCGGGTTGAGGGCAGGTTCCCAAACCTTGAAGACATCAAGGGGATGACCTTTAAGGAGATACAGGACGAACTCAGGTTTGGAAGGCAGGAGAAGGGTGGTGGGTTGGAGCAGTCGTGGTTGGACAGGCTCTTACCCGCTGGCGCATTAGAAGAAAAACCCAGGTTGCAACGGGCATGGCAGGAGGCACCAGACGGCAGTGAGGAGAAGAAAGAGGCATACGAGAAGTTAAAATCATATCTCATTGAGCATCGTGAAGACGCAATGTGGTCATCTGCTGGGGGAGGCATATCTACCAAAAACTGGATTCCCAATCTGTCTCCAGAGTTCCTTAAACTTACCGAGACAGGTGGGGTGCCTGTAGTAGAGGAAGGACCAGTTGGACAGGCTTTTAGGGTCGTTGGCTACGGAGCAATGGGGTTACTGACTGAAGCGGCAAGAAGGTTGCAGCGTGGTGCAGAGGTAGTGGGAGATATTGTCCCAGCGGAGTATGCGTGGGCAGCGGCAACGTTGGCATCAGCAGCGGCAGAAGAGGGGGAAAAGGAAAAGGTTTATAAAGAGACCTATGAAAAGGTGTTTCGGAAAGGTCAGCAGTATATTCAGACGGGTGGAATGCAGGCCAGTGAAGACTTTTGGGGATGGGTCATCAACGATAAATTGGGGTATCCAGTGCCGGAGGGTTATGAATCTGATGTATCCAAACGAACCATGACTCCATTCGATGTCCCGTTAATTGACAAGCCGGTTAGTCTGGCTAACGTCGCTGGGTATATCAATCCGATCACTGCCGCCGCGACTTGGCCAAAACTTGTGGGTGCTCCAAAGAGCGCACAAGGGGAGCATTGGCGCAGAGCCCCAATCGCAGCATCTAGCGTACCGGGCGCACAGTTTCTTACAGACGCGATGTACGCCGTTGAGAGAGGGCAGTCGCACGAACTGCTTGAGTCCATTGCGAGGGACGAAGAACTGCCCCGTAGTTCATATATGTATCGCAATGCCCAAAGAGGAGACTTCGCTCTTGATGTTTTGGTGCCGTGGGAGAAGGGTCAATTACGGATACTGCAAGCCACACGAAAGTTTGCTGGCGCAAGGGTAAAAACGCCACTCTCCGGCGCAGCAAGGAGAATGCAGGAACTGTTCCCAGAGAGCATGGGTGGAGAGGCCAGAGGCGCTGCTTACGATGCCCCATTGCCGGAGTACATGAAGTCCTCAAGGGTAATGGATTTACCGGAGAACCTAACTGCCAGAGAGGCAGACGCGTTAGACAAGGGTGCTGACTCTATTATTCCTGAAATAATGGAAGAAGAGATTGGCAGGTTAGCCGCACAGGACGGTTTAGACGCAGCAAAGCTACGGAGGCAGGCGCAGGGCACAGACCCAATCGAACCGGTAACACCACCACCGAAAGGGGGGGCACCATCTGCGGCACCGGAACGAGCGCCCGTGGAAGAGGCTAAAAGTGCCGTCATTAAGGAGCTCGAAGCAGAAGCGGCGAGGGCAACGAAAGAACTTGCTAAACGGCAAAAGATTTACGACAAGAAGGCAGCAGAGCATCCTGAGAAAATCAAAAAGATGCAGGAGAAGGTGGCAACCACAAAGGCAGCACTGGACGATGCACAGTCAGCAGCGAAACCAAAACCGGATGTTGTGGATCAACTGACAAAAAGCGTTGCAAGACAAGAGAAAGCACTGGAGAAGATTGCCGGTAAGCCACTCGCCAAACCAAGAAGTCTTGTCAAGGCAGAAAAGGAGTCTCTTGCGGCGAACAAGGCTCTTGAGAGTGCCGGAAAGCCAGATGTTGAAGAGGTAGTAGAGGCAGCGCCTAAACTAACCGATGAAGCCATAGAGGCAGAGATCGCCGGAATCGACGACCAGTTGACCAGCATAGCTAGAGAGGCCGATGAGATTAAGAAATCTGGTTTCCTCCAGAAATCAGAAGAGGCAGCGATTCGGGCTGATGAGGGTGAGCATGTTGATGAGGCAATGGCAGGGGCACAAGAACTTATATTAAGCCCAGCGAGTGAGAGAAGATTACACGAAATAGCTCAGAGGGGGGGTGCTTTAAGGCAACAGAAGGGTGAGTTAGAAAGAATACAAGGCGCAAGAAAAGCGAAGACACCAGAGCAGGTCGCGACCCTCAAGAAAAACCTAGAGGAGGCTCGCGGTTTCAAGTCCGATGATCCAAGCGTACAACGGGCGATGGAAGATGCTGAAAAGAAGATAATCAAAGAACTTGAGGAATTAGGCGAGGCACCACCTGTTAAGGGGGAAGTGCCGGTAACTCCGAAAAAACCAGGGGTTGAGCCACTAAGAACAGAAGACCTCAAGCCAGAGAAGGGTCTCAAGCCACGGGAGGCGCAGACTAGGCAACCTGAGTTCACTGATGCTGAAGGGGAAGCGTGGGACGACATCGCACGACACTCTGATCTGGACGGAAACCCACTTCATCGAGACAGACCGCAAAATTACCAATACCTTGGGCCAAACGAGAGTGGTTTGCACCAGTATAAGGTCGTTACGAGGCTCGGTAAGACCGTTACGCTTTTAACGCCAGATGCATCGGGTCGTTACGGGTCACTGGCAGAGTGGTTCCACCTCTTAGGCACAAGATCAGCGCGAAAACTGATGTCAGCTCCCAAGGATGGAAAAAGAATCGCGATATCACCAGCCGGTGGGTTCAAAAGGCTGAAGAGACACAACCCACATCTTTTCGATGGCGCGAAGTTGAAACCAGAGATTTTTGGGACACTGCCGAAGGGGTATAAGCAGTTAGATCCCCTTACCTTGTTGCCCTATGTTTATAGGCGCTCTCCTGGGGAGAATGTAGCAGCATATGTGACCTTTAATCGCAAGTACCCTGGCTCAAAGAAGTATGGGGCAGACGGTGGTCTCCAGTGGATGAACTCTCTCGCCGTCAGGATGGGGATTAAGCGCAGGGGTTCCGAGAACTTTGGGTCAGGTGGTCCTGCCGAGATCAAAGATATGTGGTATCTGATCCAGAGTTATGTTGTGAAGCACGGTGGGGATGTCGCAAAGCTAGAAGCACCCAAGGGGTTTGCAGAGCGAACCGCTGGCATACTGAGGGCTGATGGTGCTGGTGAGGTTCTGGAGGCTATGCCAACCGCAGTAAGAGCAGCGGAAGAGGTAGTAGAGGCAGCGCCTAAAGCAGTAGAGGCAGCACCAGCCGCAGCAAAGGCAGCGCCTAAAGCAGTAGAGGCAGCAGCAGAGACCCAGAAAGCAACAAGGGTTGCCTCTGCTTTTTCAGGCACAGGGACCATAGAGGGCGCTCTACCTGGGGCAAAAAGTGTTTCTGCGGTAGAGTTAGATGAAAAAGTTATCGCTCAATTTAATAAAGTTCATAAAACCGCTTACAAGGCTGGAGATGTTGCTGAAATAGACCCTGCCGCAGTTGCAGCATCCAACCCTGACATCTTCCATGCTTCTCCGGTTTGCAAAAACTTCAGTAAGGCGAAGCGTTTGGCAACCGCAACGGAATCAGACAAGGCATCGGCAGATGCTGTTGTGCGGGTAATAACAGAAGCTAGGCCGCCAGTGGTGACGGTTGAAAATGTCCCAGCGTATGCGGATACCGCTCTGTTCAAAAGTATTACAGATGCCCTAGATGCGGCTGGGTACAAGTGGGAAGTAATCATACATGATGCCGCTGACTATGGTGCGGCACAAACCAGAAAACGAATGTTGTTGCGAGCGGTGAGGGAGGGCGAGTTACCACCGTTGCCAGCGAAGACAGAACCAACCGATTGGTATAAGCTAATCGAGGACTTGATTGACGGAGCACCTGACGACAAGGTTGGGCCTGATGAACTCAAGCGTATTGCCAATTATGTTGATAAAGGCAAGCTGACCAGGGACCAGCCCATTTTGACAATGGGGGCATCAGCATCGAAAGGTGTTCCATATGCCGCCAATGCCGGAGGACCAGCCCCAACGCTGTTGGCATCTCCTAATGCGGTTCCAAGGATCTTGCTTCCAGATGGTCGAGTAAAAAGGATTACCCCAAGGATGATGGCTAGACTAATGGGTCTACCAGACTCATTCCCAGTGCCAGAACCAACGGCAAAGGGGGCTATCGGCTTTGCTAAACAGGTATTGGGGAATGGCATACATGGTGAGGTTACTCGGAAACTGATTGCCCCATTGCTAAGGCGTGGCGCGGCAGCAGCAGACGAGGCAGCACCAGCCGCAGCGAGGGCAGCAGATGAAACGGCAGAGGTCACCTCGCTCAAGGAGAGGCTAGAAGCAGCACGCGGTGCAATGGAAACAAACCCAAGGGCGAGAGAGGTAGTAGAGTCCGTGACTAAACGCCTTGAAGAGTTAGGCGAGGCAGTTCCCAAAGCAGCAGACGAAGTACCACCAAGAGTAGAAACCCCCACCATAGTCCCAGCAACTCCAAGAGTAGAAACCCCCACCATAGTTCCACCAACTCCAAGAGTAGAGGGTCCACCAACACCACCACCAAAGGGTCCACCAACGAACGCACAGGAGGCAAAGCGCCTGTACCTAGATTATGTGCTTGAAGCGTACAAGAGGCGTATCAGGGGTATGCTGGGTGACCACCAGTTGATGATGATGGGAACTGGGGTAAAGTCTATTCTGGTTGCCAAGTCAGAGGTGAAGGACATCCATCGCCGCACGCAGGACATCTTGCGGTCTGCTGTTGATTTGGATAACTTCATGGTCCGAGCTCGCGCCGCCGCAGAGGCGCAGGGGGTAAGGATTGGGGAGGCACAAACCAAACTCACCGCAGAGGAGGCTACTTCCTTAAAGGGACTATTCGATGAGTTCGCGCCTAATATGCTTCCAGCAGAACGAGACCTAACTACTCTATCTATCAAGCATCTTAACGATCTTGCTGACGAGGTCATGCACAGTGTCGCTGGGAAAGGCGCTCAAGCCAAGTATGCCACAATGGGTGAATCTGCCGCAGAAGCATACGCCAGGTGGATAACGAAATGGGCCGAAGGTATGGACGACAACACCGTTCGCAAGGGTCTCGCTCGTTTGGCAGGAGGGGGCGCGACAAGCGTTGCAAGGAAAATCCGTGCAGGCAGTGACATGATATCCGGTGGCTTACCAAAGCAAATACGAATGTTCCTCAACCAATCTGCTCGTCGTCTGGAGCAGACCGCAGAGCGTAATATATATGCTATTATCGAAGAGTTTCGCTTGGCTAAACGATCAGGGGATAATTCATCTATAGCAATGATCCTGAATCGAATGACAAGCCGGTCATTGAATGAAGCTAGTGGAACATCAAGGTCGAATGCCGATGCGCTTAGACTTTGGTTGAAATCAGAAAAAGCGACAAGGTCTATAGACGACATTAAGCGTATGCTTCAGTCTGAAGGCTTAGATGTAAGCGGCGAGGACAAGGTTCTAGTAGCGAGGTTACAAAAGCACTTAGACACAGTAGAAGAAGTCGTATTCCAAGAGGCGCGGGATATCTTGGCAGCAATAGCACCACGGGCAGCGTTGTTTGGTGAAGACCTCACAAAGGGGAACACCGATAAGTCGAGAAAGTTCTTAAACAAACTTTACGATAATTTCTATGACGATTTGGAAGATGTCGAAGGGGGTTTCGGGGGCTTGAGGGCACTTTTGGAAACTAATGAGGCACTACCCATAGCGGGGAAAATGCTCATTGAAGATGATTCGTTTATGTTTCGGTATATCGTCAACAAGCAGATCAACGATACATACCAACAGGTTGTGCAAGACCTGTTTCGTTTAGACAGTGCTGTTTCAAACAAGGGAGAAGATGGCAAGGTGCTGTTGGATGCCTTGCGTAGAGTGCTCAACGGGTCTGGAGACACAATCGATAGCCCAATGATACGGGCAAAGGCTGAAGCCTTATTGTTGCGGTGGGGCACGACAAGGTCGGACTTTGAAGGTGTAGGTACAGCGATTGATGTCGGGCAGGAGGGTGCCTTTGGTGTCTATGCTCCTGGCGCATTCATCAAGCAACTTAAAGATGCAGCAGCAAGAGCCCATGTAGATGTCGGAGACAGGTTTAAGATTGAAAGAGGGATGATTACCGCAGAGACCGCTGGTCTCACGGGTGGAGCAAAGCGAGCCACATCTGATATAATGAGATGGATGAAAACATTCCTTACCGTTGGTTTCGGCCCATTCTTCAACACCGCGTTCTTTGTGTCCAACGCTGTACATATGCCAATGCAGGCACAGTTGACTCTGGGAACTAGGGGTGCTGCCCGAACCACAGGGGCGGCACTTCTGACGGCAGCAACCCACATCCCTGTAATTGGGAGGACCATTTTTAATATGTCATCAGAATCAATCCAAACTGCATCAGTAGTCACGCAAGGGCTCACAAGAAGAATGCTGCCGTGGGATTTAGGTGGGTGGCTAACCGTGTCTAAAGCCAAGGGTGCACAAGGGGTGCATACGCCTCAAGGTATATTTGTTACTCGCGATCAATTAATTCAGGAAGCGATGGACTTAGGTATCGACCGGTCTCAAATGCGAATTGAAAACGCCAGGGGCATGATGGCAGACCTGCGGTCAGCAGACCCGAAGGGAGCGGCACAGGCTATTAAAACCTTTGGTTCTAATACGCAGCAGATGCTGTTTACGATTTCTCATTATCAGGAGATGCTGTTTAGAACGAATGTCTATGTAGCAGCGAGAAAGGCAGGTAAAGCACCAGAAGAGTGTGCTCGCTTGGCTAGAGAGTCGGTCTTCGATTACGGTAAGTTGAGTGAGTTTGAGAGATTCACAGTGCGTAAGTATGTGACCTTCTACTCTTTCGCGAGGGCAAACTTTGAAAGGTCAATGCACGCTTTGGTTACAGACCCCACCAGACTGACGCGACAGGCACGGTACATGAACGGGCAGCGGGAGGCAATCTGGGGTCAGGATCGTCGTGAAGCAGTGGGAGACTACGACGAGAGCAACAAGCGCCTTATAGTGGGATGGATCGACAAGGTAATGGCACCTGGTGGTGGGGATGATTTTCGTCGGTCTGGCATGATGTATGGCACAACGCCGGTCCCGTTATCTGATTTTCTGCTCACCGTGACTGCCCTGCCGGAAATGATGGGCTCATTCAAATCGGGAACTGAGTTGGGAGGTCGCACAGGAACAGAGGCGACTGCGTATTTATTGAATCAATTAAATCCTTTTATCGGTAGGTTTATAACAGCAGCAATGGGTGTAGACCCATTTACAGGTCAGAAGGTTACCGCAGACCAGTTAACAAGGGTTCCACCAGCATTGATGTGGGCAGATAGTCTTGGTGGTCAAGGGGGAGCAATTACTGACTTCTTCCACATACAACCACGCAAGGAAGATGACCCAGAAAAGGCAGACCCAGATGGGTACACTTGGCACGCTACAGGGGTCGGGGTCGCCAGATATCATGCGTTCTCTGTTTTATGGGGCAGGATCGCAAGAGAGCAATCAAAGCTCCTTCATGTGCTGATGCCAAGACCAGGTAGGACTCGGTTGCAAGAGGCACTTGGGGTTCCGTTTGGTGCTGTTCCGCAACGCTCTGCCCATGAAGCTAGGAAAAAACTTCTCAGAGAGACTGAATATAAGATAAAGGATCTGACAGAAGTAGAAAGGGGAACGAACAGATGACCGATGCTTTAATTCAACAGTTGAGTGGACCTGGTGGTGGGTTTGTTCTTTGCCTTTCTATTTTCTATGGTATGTACTTGATTATGACGAAGCACTTCATCCCACTTGCTGCCCGTCACCTTGATGAATCTGATGAGCGGTTCCGAGAGATGATGGATAACCACATTAAGGACAGAGATGCATACAAGGTTGGCTTGAGGAAGCTCGGCAGTCGGCACGATAACATAGATGGCAAGTTGGAAAACATCCATGTAGATGTTAAAGGTATCCGCGAATCGATAAAAAGATGTAATGAGGAGACACAATGAAAGCCTTTTTTGAAAAATACAATATCAGTTTCACCATCGTTGGAACTGCAATCGTTCTTGGCACGATGTTCGGTGAGTGCAGCTATGATATGGAAACTAAAGAGGTCGATGTTGACCCTGATATTTCTGGTATCGTCGAGGGTGCTGGACAGATCATTGATGATGTGAAGGGAAAGTAGGATCTTGAGGCTCGGTGAACACTTTTCTTTAGCGGAGTTCACTCGTTCTGAGACTGCTACGAGAGAGCGGATACACAACATCCCCAGCGATGAAGACATCGTGAGGATGAAGTACCTCGTCAGTAAACTGCTAGACCCACTACGGGGAACCATAGCAGAACCCATTTACATCCTCTCCGGTTACCGGTCTGCTAATCTGAATGCAGCGGTCAAGGGGTCTTCGACCTCTCAGCACATGAGGGGTGAGGCAGCAGACATCAGGGTTGACGGTTTCGACGCGAAGTCGTTGGCAATCTTTATCCTTAGTGCTGACTTACCGTTCGACCAGATGATCTGGTACTCACCAGAACGGGGTGGTCACATCCACATTGCCTTGTCTGAACCAAAAGGTGGTGAGGTTCTGTATGCGCCCCCTGGTGGTGGCTACATCAACCAGAACACCCTCCTACCGAAGTGAGAACAGTAGAAGGGTGTAAGGTGATGGTGATGACATCAAAGTCACTTTACTTCTTTTTCTTTTTGAGGTCAAACATCTCTGGTGGTTTTTCTGTGGTCACCTCTGACTGAATCTCTCCCAGTTGCACTCGACGGTAGAGTTCTCGCAACTTTACGATTTCATCTAGGCACCATGACTCCACTGGTTGACTGACATGGTTGATCAACTGATCTTTCGACCATCCAGAATCTGTGAATGCCTTAATGACTTGGTCTCTAACCTCGTCAAGGGGTTTGCCCTTGAGCGCATTGCTTGACGCTGCTTCCTTTGCGGCTCGGATTGCGGTGTTCACCATCCATGCTGGCAGGATACGAAGGATACAGTTCCTGATCGCTTTGGACTGAGCCACTTGCATCTGTAGGGTGTCCCAACGGTCTCGTTCCTCTGGTTTCTTGGCGAACTTACCAGGTGCAGGTCTGCGAGACATCACAAAGTCACGCTCTTCGTACACCCCATTGACAAGGTCGATGGCGCGAGCTCGTAAGTGCACCTTGGTTCCCTCGTCCTTCACGATGTCGCAAGAGGTAGCCAGTGCTCGATACTCAGTGCGTAGTGCATTAGCCAGGGCAACTGTCGCCCCTTCGATTTGGGTGCCACCCTGCTTCCAAGAGTAGTAGGCATCGGTAGAGAGTAACTCTCCAACCACCTTTGCTTGGTGTGCCAGGTGTTTCATGTCTCTGGTCATACCCTGAGTCATGCTCACTGCATCTGCGTAGCGACCACTAGGAGTTAGGGTCTGGGTTATTTGGTTGGCTTGAATCAACTGCTGCGGGTTCTCAAACGGTGAGTCTTGAAGCGTTGGTGCTGCAAATGTTTCTTCTATCATTCTTTTCTCCTGAAGTTCAGTCGCCCCTTTGGGCTTTTGGTTAGGGTCCAGTCTTTGCCCTTGATGCCACGACACGCTCCTATTAGCGCCCGTAGACCATTGGCGTAGTTACTTGAAAGTGTTTTATGAAGTCCGAGTTGCTCCTTTGACTGCGTGTACACCGCGACCATTTGGGCCTCCTCCTCGGTGGCTGGTCTGATCTCTTTGCGTGTGCTGGGCTTGATCTCATTCAACCAGCCTCTACAGTCGTCTGAGCCATCGAGTGTTGGTGGGTTCCTTTCAATCACATGTGCCTTCCACCAGTGGTAGCACGCCTCGATCATTCTGCGCTCCCTCTCTAGGTCTCGTCGTATGATGTAGATGCGAAAGTCATCAGACAATGTAAACAGAACGGCGACCACCCACCCGCTGCTGCCGGTGCAAGCCATCTGCCACTCTACCTGTAGCTTGACCTTCTCAACCACTTGGTCGGTTCCCTCCGTGCCCCACCCATCACTGGAGCGGTAGGTCTTCACCTCAAGACCAACCTGCCTGCCACTTTCAGTTCGCAGTGCGAAATCCGGTGTGCACCTCATCCACTTGTTCTTAGGGTGGGTGACCATGTCGGTATCCACTAACTCTACTCCGAGTTCATCCGCTGCCCACTGACCGACACCGCGCTCTAGGTATCTGCCTCGACGCATCGAGTTGTTGTCTTGGTCTATTGGTGGTTCCAGCTTAGATAACCAGACCCTCCAAGGACCAGGGACTGCGCCCAGTATAATCGCCGGAACATCCGATGAGCCTATGCCTCCTCTGCGCCACTCTAGCCAATCACTCACTGCTTTCGCTCTCGTAGGTGAAAGAAGTCCAGAAGTAGAGGCACCTTCTCCATTAACAAACGCGCATACAGTGCACGGTAGTTGTTGTTCAGCTTGAAGTCATCACCTGTAGTTGCCATTGCGTAGTTCCAACGCAGCACCTCAAACAGTCCATTGATGCTGTACCTGTCGTGTCCGTTGCACTTCATGTCCATTGCGAGTTGTCGCAGTGCTCGGAAGACATGAGGGTTGGCTCGATGAAACGCTGCAAACGATTCGTCGATGCTCATGTTCTTTGTCTTAATCCGAACGATTGGTCTAAATAATTCTTGCTGCGAGTTCATCACCACCCCTTGTCGTTATTGACCCACTCCCAACCAGTGTCGGTAAGTCGGTATTCATTGTTAATGTTCTTTACCAACCCCCTACTCCAAAGAGCAAGGAGAGATTTGTGGACCGTGGAACCTCGTATACCGAGGTCCAACTCTATGTCTTTGCGTGTACTGCTTTGGTATCCCTCTTCTGAAAGATGCCGCAGTATGTCTCTTTGTCTAACTCCGAGTTTCATTGCGCCTCTTCTTCGCCTTCAGGTGATGTTCGTACCGGCTAATGTGGTGTTCGATGTGTAGTTTTAGAGAGAGCAGGTTGATCATCTGCTTCGCCTCTCTGTACCTACCACCGAGCTCGACCGTCAGATCCCTAGCCAGCATATCTCGTATTTTTTCTGCCTCGTCTTTGACCCAGTCAGCACTGACCATGTCTTCCTCACTTCCCATTACTCCTCCTTTAGTGGTGAAACCCGTGGGTTCCCACTGTCTCCCCTCTCTGTGAACACCAAGACAACAGAAGGGAAGGGTGCGCTCCCCACTTCGCACCCCTCCAGGCAGAACTTCAGTCTCCCCTTGATTACCCACCATTCTTCTGCCTTAAACGCCCAGTTGTGCCAGTACTTGGTGTCCGTCCGTGCCGGTATTAGACACAGGACTGTAGCCCCCCGCTGAGACTCCAAGAAGCACTTCTCCACCCATTTACCAATCTGCCTACCGTAAGGTGGGTTACACCAAATGATTCGTTCTTTACAAATTGGAATCATGCGGTGAGTATCGACCCGTGCAACCCAATCCACGGTGAGTGCATCGTCAACTTCCGTTATGTGGTTAACGCTTACACAGTTCTGATGTGTTGACGCGACATCGAGATCGATGGGACCAACCACTGCCTCAACAGCCTCGATGAGCCAACAAGGAGTCTCCCAGCAACCCTTCATGCTTGTAAACAGCGGAGCGAGCCTACTCATCGGACGACCATACCGTCGAATAAATACCTTCGTCTTCACTGATTTCATGGTATTCTGTTCCGTCCTCAGTTTGCTTGGTTACGATGCGCTTGTAGTCAATATCTTCCTTGTCAATCCCATCGGGATCTAGGTCGAGTTGTTCTATAGACATCTTCACCATCGTGTCCCGTGGAATCAGGGCAGGAATGAATGCCCCCCAACTATGTCCGTTTTCCTTGTGTAGCAGTTTCACATCCATTTTATTACCTCATTATTTATTTCTTCTGCGCTTCCAAGAGTAAAGGGTTACCGTCACATTGTCAACAAAGTATCTTTTGACATTGGAGAATAATATGAAACTAATCGGAACCTTTTTACAGATGCTTCGCAAGGACGCTGGGCACAATGCCTCTGATGTCGCAGAGCATCTTGGATATACCAGACA
>Ga0208299_1000657_pt1 | contig 30458 bp, 17 predicted proteins | sample 15_taG_FD_184089 | JGI IMG/M metagenome (GOLD analysis project Ga0208299, IMG submission 184089) | Marine viral communities from the Subarctic Pacific Ocean - 15_ETSP_OMZ_AT15312 metaG (SPAdes) (version 2) | ecosystem: Environmental > Aquatic > Marine > Oceanic | place: Pacific Ocean | collected...
GCAAGCGTAAGTGCGGGTGAGGACGTAGAGCAGGCCGTAGCAGCTAAGCTATCCAGCGGCGTTGTCACTCCGGTGTCCCTGGATGGAGATGACCTCTTGGGATTCGGCTACTTCTTGTCTTTAGAGTCCCAGGACACGGCGATTGCTACGGTCACCATGAACGACGTTACGGGAATCATGACTCTGTCCGGTGTAGCAGCCGGCACCACGTCTGTGGCATTCACAGTTAGGGAGGGCGTCTCTGCCGCCAGACTCCCTGCCCCCACCGTCACACTGCCGACACTGTCTATAACGGTAGTGTAGATGAACGGAGAGCCATTATTCCCCGACGATGCTCTCAAGCTCTGGTCCAGAGTACTTAAACGCGCCGTAGATGATATACGATATGGGGCAGAAGCCCATACTGCGGAGGCTAGGAAGAACTATAGGAGCGCCAAGAAGTGGATGCTCTCAGAGAGTACGGAGTTTCCGTCCTTCATCGCCATCTGCTGGTGTCTGGAGCTAAATCCTGGGGACGTAAGAAGAAGGATGGACCTACATGGGATGGGGAACGGGGACATACACGTCGGAGGACGTAACTGCAGCGGCGAAGAGGATGTCCTCGGAGACCCCGACTACAACCTACCTGGAGAGGGGGATAATAGACTCCTCAGGGACGTGGTTGCAGATGAGAGGGAAGATAGCCAGGGCTGTGATCTCCGACCCGGACATAGGGCTCTACTTCCAATTCTTATCGGTCAACAAGCTCAGGGCCTTGTCCATAACTCAGGCTGCCAGGCTTTCTCGGATGGTAGTACACCTAGAGGGCAGGAGGCTGGAGAGCAAGACGCCTCCAGCACCCAGCACCGAACTAATATCTTCTCTGGGGAGGGTAGAGTCTAGGGTGGCGTCCGGAGACCTACTCCCGGAAAAGGATTTCGATAGGTTCTCAAATGAGTACAAAAAGCATGCCGAGGACGTGAGTACCACCTTTCGGAGGAGCGGCAAGCCGTCTAAGGTAGGGAAGGAAGCAGAGTCCCAGCTCATAATCGAGTACTCTAGTGCCCTCAAGGACTGGGGCAGTCTCACTGCTTTGATCGCGTCTAATGGGTTGGTCCACAGGTTCCCGAGCCGTACTGCCCAGCCTGCGGCGCTATCCGGCCCAGTAGGGTCTCTAAGGAAGGCGGTAGATATCGGCCCGTCATCCGACTCTTCCAACGCGTCGGACTATCTCCTGGACATATCTGCCGGTGTAGCGGCCATGGAGGCCCTGAGAAGGGAGGTAGACTCTATATACAGGGCCAGGGAGGCGGTTCCCTTCCCGTCTTGGTGCGAGATCCGAAAGACTCCTGAGGCTGGGCCTGCGTCCAAGCTAGAGTTTTTACGGTCTGGGGTCGTAGTAAACCCTGTACTCTTGGGCATACGAGCCGGAGACGTCGTGTTCTCGAATGGAGTACAGGCCGCTACAGTATCAAGGGTAAACACCGATTCCCTGGAGCTGTCGGCCACTATAGACACCAGAGAAGTGGTAGACGTACTTTCTGCATCCGCAGTTCCCTGGCTTGAGCACCCATCTAGAATCGGGGAAGTTTCGGTGATTCCAACGAGAAGCACCCTGATGAGCAAAGTCAAGAAGGGCACATCTAGAAACGAGGTGGGAGCAGTACGGGATCTATGTGCATATCTCGCCGATATCGCGGCATCTCTGGACTCTCTATCTAAGGAGGCCGCCAGGTCTCTACAGAAGCTAGGAGGCACGGTGCCAGCTCCCAGCTCAACACTGAGTGGGGCACTCCTTACTTTTCACCAGGAGTCTAGTTTTCGCCAGAGCACCGTAGCTTCATCTAAGGGCATCCTGAATTCCCTCAGGGATAGCGGATTCACGAGAGGGGAGAGGGGCGTCGTATCGAACGGTATTTCGTGGCTTCTAGACCAGACTGATATAGCTGGGGTATCGTTCCAGGCTTATCTGGGTCAGTCTATGGCGGAATTCTCTAGGGTAGTAGGGGAGCCTAGCCTTAGGAATACATACGTTAGGAGGAGATAGTGACTAGATCCCCACAAGATCTCTACTACGGCAAAGCCGAGGAGGGTAGCTACGAGGATGCTTGGAACAAGGCCAAGTCCGCCATTGCCAGAGGCACGGCGTTCCTTCTTGCAAAAGAGTCTAGGGGAACCACTACCCTAGCTACGTCCATCTCTGAGGCCATCAACGACATAGACCAGAGGTCTGGTACCGCCACGATTAACGACACCAAGACGTATGCTACTGGGTTCCTGAAGTCTACTAGTAGGGGAAGACTGGAGAAGGTCGAGGACCTGCGCATCCAGTTCCTAGGTAAGGACAACGATGGTAAGCCCGTAGTCACTGATGAGGGGCTGACCATAGTAGGACTATTCGATGCGCTTCGGGATATCCCTACGGAGAGTGGACCCTAATGGAAGACTACCAGCTTCTGGCGTACTCGGATGTGGCAGGGATCAATAGCCTGGACATGGTCGGGGTGTCTGGAGTGCCCACTCTGAAGATTGGTACCGACAACTTCAACGACATTCATAGCGTGAGAGTAAATGGGGTGTCCACCGAGTTTATAGTGGTGAGTCAGGGGGAAATACTTGCCGAGGTTCCTCCTAGTGTCCGAGGCGTCCTCCTTACCAGAGTAGACGTCCTTAGAGAGTCGTCCGGGCTATCGGATACATCGATCATACGTTTCGAGGCACAGATCCCCGGTGCTAGGGCAAAGGGGCATAGGTTGGTGGTTCAGCATTTCTTGAAGGTCTTGCTCACTCGCCGAGGCTCTGACATCTTCCGGCCAGATATGGGTGGAAGTCTGTCCAACCTGATAGGGAGCCCGTCCAATGCCTCGGGACTCAGAGCGGCAGTTGGGCTGTCTATCCGCCGTACAGAGGATCAACTAGTAAGAGAACAGGCAGCTAGCGGGAGAGTCTCTGCCGAAATGTTACAGTCAGCTACGCTCGTCGATACTTCTTTTAACCCCCGCGAGGCCTCCATAAACGTGACCATAAGAATCACAACGATGGATGGAACAACCTCGAGTACTGGGGTCGCGGTCTAGGGGCTACCCATGGCAAATACAGGAACACAGGCTGAAGCAATTAGGGACCTTCTGGTACAGAAGTTGGAGGAGTTTGACCCCTCTGATGATGTGTCGGTGGGGAGCTCCCTCTACACCAAGGTAGTCCAGCCTGTGTTCTCCGCACTGGGAACAGACCCCTTTGATACAGATATAGAGGAGTTTCTGAAGACTAGGTTCAGGCAGGAGTATCCCACCATCGTAGTGGACGATGGGGCTCCGATTGTAGACCTCTTGATTCGCCCTCTCCAGCTCTTATTTGAGGCGCTCAAGAGAGAAATTCAGCAGCTGAGGCTGGGCCAGTCAGTCAACTACCGAGATCAGATGAGGCTGACAGACGCCGAGGATCTGGCAGCTAACTTCTTCGTGACCAGGAGATCTGGTTCTCGGGCCTCTGGGTCAGTCAGGCTGTACTTCACGTCCCCCACGTACGTGTCCATCCTAGCCAGTGTGGAGTTCAGCACCCCGGCTGGGTTGGTCTTCGTCCCCACTATTCCGCAGTTCTTCCGCCCAGAAACGCTCCTTCTTCAGACATCTGGGTCTTTTTACTACGTGGACGTTGGCGTTGTGGCTCTAGAGACAGGCGACTCGTACAACGTGGGGGAGGGGGAGATCTCCCTAGTAAGCGGGATATCCAGTGCGTCTAGGGTGACCAATCTCTATGCGGTTGGTGGGGGCTCCAATGAGGAGACCGCCACTGAACTTCTGACCCGTACGGAGACCTCTCTCACAGAGAGATCTCTGAACACCAGAAGAGGTATGGTGGCTAGAATCCTTACGGACTTCCCGTCTATCCGCACTGCTTCGGTTGTTGGGTATGGCGACCCCGAGATGAAAAGAGATGTGGTGACCGGGGGAGGACACGGGCGCACGATTGCGTCTGGCATGTCCTTCGTGGTCAGCCAGTTCGTCATCATGTTCTCTATGTACGAGGACAGGGGTGAGGCCGGTACAGACAGGGTTGCTGTCGGCGACAAGATCGACCTGAACTACTGGAAGTTCCTCTACGATGTAGAGCCTGAAAACGCCCATGAGATTTTCACCATCGACGAGGTGGTATTCGACTCTAGGGACGACATCACCAATCTGCCAACTATTCTCATACTGAGAATAGACGGTAGCCCCACCAAGACCCTGGCTCCGATCTCCGGTGCCCTTCCTGGAATACTCCCCGGTGTGTTCTCTGTGATCACCACAGAAGGGGCCATCACCATCTCCGACATTCCAGGTGGGATCACCAAGGCCGACAGGGGGGATGGGACCATTGCGATCGTCGACAACGAAATACACATCGGCGGTCACTATGATGTCTGGCTGAGGCCCACAGATATTGGGACATCTACGACTACTCTAGATGGGTTCAGGTCGGAGGATGCAATAGTCTCTGGCCTAGACCTGGCCACGAACGGGGGAATAGCGGGGATCCTGAAGCCAGATGTCTACTCGAACAAGGTTCATAGGAAGTACTCCATCCACCACACGATGCTTGTGGGGGGCCTTGCCCTGGGAGACATCGTAGAGGAGTTTAGCGGGGGAGTGTCTACGACAAGCAGGGCCATGATCAAGGACATCGACGCCACAGGGGAGATTACCTTTGTGAACCTCACTGGGGAGTTCACCGCCGGGAACACACTCAGGGTCGGGACTGCGGAGGCGTCCATAGACTCGGTAAACTCGTACAATTGGGTGTCCGAGCTAGGCGTGGAGTCTGGTGACATCCTTAATATCCTCTCTGGTAACGAGGAGGGTCTCTACAAGATCCTAAAAATTGAAGGGGTGTTCCTCTACCTAGATTTGGATCTGACTACGACATCCATAGACAACAGGTTCAGGGTGGTCCGCACCCCAACAGTAGACATGTTCTCTCCGAAGTCTGTTTTGTATCCCTACATGGGTGCCTCCTCCGCGTCCTTATCCACGGTTGTGGGAGCAGATAGGGTCGTAGTATCAGAAGACATCAAGACCTTTGGAGTACAAGCCGGAGACTCCTTCGAGATCCTCGAGGGGGAGGACATAGGGGTCTACACCATCAGTGGCTTCGACGAAGTGCTTGGGGGCCTTGCCCCAATCCTTAGCTCTACTATGACCTCTACCAACTCTAGCGTACTCTTCCGAGTGTACAGGTCCGGCTCAGGGATGCTGGCCCCCATGTTGAGGATCGTCCCCGGAGAGGTCAACGCACTAGACTCTAGCGGGAACACTACGGGGTACACCGTTCCTTACTCCCTACCGGTAGGGGCTCGGGCCTACCAGGGGTTTTCCGGTGCCAGAGCTTCGTACTACGGCAAGAATGGCTTCGTCCTGCCCGACCCTGGGCCTACTTGGCTTCCCAGTGCAGACGTGGTTGTTGACCCCACCACTACAGCACTGCTGGATCCAGATGCCTGCTTCTCCGGGGACTGTGAGACTTGTACTGATGGGTACATAGCCGTCATTAGTGTGACTGAGGCTGGGAGTCTATATGTGAACGTAGACCTCCCTGCCGCCGTATCTACATTCATGACGGACCTGAGGAGCTGGCTGGTAGATGTAGTGGGGAGCTTTAGGCTGGGAGACGACTTACAGGCGTTCATAGACGGGTTCCACCCCTTCTACTTGGGGGACCCGGCTATCCTTGCCCCTACAGACCCCATCGTCAAGCAGGTGGAGATCTGCCTACCCAAGTCGATCTTCGATGGATGCAACAACGTATATGTGGCTATGCCGGAGTTTGACTGGGCTGCTGAGTTCGAGGGGCAGACGTTCTCCGATGCTATGGATATGTTCAACAACGGAGAGATGCGAGGAGCCAGGGCGGGCCTGTGCTACTCCAACCCTGGGGACTCCCTGACAATCCTTTCAGGGAGGAACGCTGGGTCCTACATCATCGACAGAGTAGATAAGTACAACCTCCTGCATGGGGGAACCCTACAGGGAATTGGATCTGGGGGTCCAGTTACTGTAGACGAGACGCTTGCCTATGAGATCGCGGTCATCACCATCAAGGGGGAGTTCCCCGTAGAGCCGTTCAAGGACCTATCTTCCTTCTTTGCCTCGACGCCTCCGTCTATGACTCTCCCTGCTCCTCCCCCGTTCAACGTAAGATCGTACGAGGTCCCAACGGGTACCCCCATCAGTCCCTGGGAAGTGGTGAAGAGGTCCTTCACCTGGTTTTTCCAGTGGCTAGCATCAGTGGGCTTCGACGTGCCTGCGGACCCCGAACTCAACGACGAGGGCGTGCTCAAGTCTATCTGGGAGTCTCTCCTGACTGACTACACGGTAGGGAGCCCCACATGTGAGCAGGTCGTTCGCATGAACTTCATTGAGCCTACGTCCGTATCAGTCTTCGGAAATAGGCCGTGCGAGTACTACACGTGGAACGAGACCCTACATACCCCAGCTACTGCTACCAGTGACCCGTTCACTCTGCCCCTTGATGACCTGGTGGGTACGGTAGCAGAACTTACTGTGGTGCATCCTACTACTGGGGCGGAGACTACCCTATCGGCGACCCTGAGCGACGTGGCCTACAACACGGTAGCGACTCCGGCAGCCCTGGCGGCAATGCTGCAGCATGATCTGGATGAGTTCTCGGAGACAGTAATCATCTCATCCTCGGACATCACTACCAAGACTGGAACCCTCACTGTGAAATCCAGGGTGGCAGTAGGAGGGACTAGCCTATCCATAAAGGCTGCCGAGAAGGGCGACGCGTTCAGGAACCTTGGGTTCTGGGACGACGAAGGCGGCAAGTGGGTGGAGGTGGACAGTTCTGGGACTGCTACTGACATGCGCGTGCGGGTCACTGACACTGCCCAGATCAGTCTCACGTGGGACATGACCAACACCCTCTTCCGGGTAGAGGGCACCCTGGGGGCAGGAGACCTTGGACCAGGCCTGCCCCTAGGTACGAAGGTGGAGTGGGACGGAGGGGCGTCTAATGGCTTTGTGTGGGGATTCTATACAGATGTGGCGACGGGATACTACCTCCTGCTTCTAAGGGATTGCATCGGGACTACTCCAGCTCCTGGCGTGGACACCATGACCACAGTTGGGGGCGCTAGCATGTCCCTTACGTATGCTGGGGCTGGGGCCAACAAGTTCGGAGTTCATGCCCTATACGCAGCCTCTGACGAACTCCTGGAGAGCTTCGGAGCCGGTGTAGCAGATGCCGTAGAAGCTGCTGCTAGGCTGGCTTTTCAGACTGCCATAGACCCATTCGCTGTTGTGAGGAACTTGGGTACCACGTCTACAGATACCGTAGAGGTCCCCATAGACGTGGCCATGACTCTGACCGACGCTGATGCGGACGGACTAGGAGACGACTTTAGGTTCACCCTCTACCTGATAGATACGGGGACGGCTACCAAAAGCCCCCTCCTGACAGTTCCTACCCTAGCCGCACCCGGAGATGTGGAACCCGATGGGGGAGAGACAGACTTCGTGGCGACGTACATGATGTCACCCTCAGTAGTAGGAGCGATCGGTACCTACTTGTCCGATGACTCTCTGGAGTGGGTTGGGGGTGATTATGGCAGGGCGATGTATCTCCTGGCTGCTGCGACAATGAAGCTTCCGGCCTTGAATACGGGGACGTACAGAAAGGAGTGGGCACTGGCAGAGGGAGTGACGGTCAACACAGAGGTCATCGAGAAGATCAACGACGATGACTTCGACGGTGCAGCTATCTACCTCAATGCTAACGCCAGAAGCGGTACGGACGAGGACGGAGATGCCCTAGACAGAACAGTCTGGTGGGTCGGCGGCACTGGCCTGTCCTTGAGGACTGTGCTTGGTGCGGCCACCACGGACTCCTTGGCGCTAGATACGTCTACGGACCCCGGCTCGAAGTTCTCGTACCTGGGGTTTGTGGAGGGAGTCTTGTGGGAGTATGGCCCATCTTCGTCTACGGTCGCGTATGCCTTTGACTCCGTTGGCGAGGAGGTGCCGTCCTTCTACCACCCTCCCCCAGCTACGTTGTTCTCTGCGGCAGCGGGTACTGCAGAGCTTCTATACGCTGCTACCGCATCAGATGGGGACTACAACTTGGTCCCTGCGGAGACGTCTACTGGGGTAGTTGCTGCTACCTCTCTTCCCAGAGATCTTCTCATACGCCCCCACTACACGTCTGCCACGTCGGCGATGGCGTATCTCACTGCCACGGATGGGCCGTCTCTGATGTCTGCTGGGGTCCAGAAGGGGTCTGACTACCTGAACATCCACGAGCAGAGGAAGTTCCTGGAGTTCACTACTACGATAGTGGAGCCCAAAGAAGACAGGGTCATTGCTGTGACTGGGGAAGTTGGGTCCACAGCCCTGTACCTGCCAGAGCTCTCGGACCACGACTTTACCTTTCCTGCGAGCGAGACAACGCTAGAGCGGGATGCAGTACAGCCAGGAGACCTACTCTTCATAGAAGAGGGGGACAATAAGGGCGGCTACACGGTCATGTCTGTGGCCGAGAATTACGTCACCATAGACAGGGCCCTGCTGGCGTCTACCGGAGTCATCTACAAGCTGAACAACGATGGCAGCCCACAAGAGGGGACCAAGGACTTTGTGGCCACCTCTGCCCCGTTTACCTCAGATGACATAGGCAGATTTCTGACGATATGGGCATCCAATTATGAGGGGGTAGACGGTAGCTACAGGATCACAGCAGTTGATGCTTTGGGCACCACTCTGACCCTGGGGGAGATGGATGCCGACTTCCTAGTGGCCGAGTCATTCGTGCATTGGGCAATAGTTCGGGCACCTGTGGACGACCCGGCGGACTCTGGGATTGCAGGAGGAACTGAACTCGTTGGGATGATTCCCGTACGGATCTACAACGGCGCATCTACAGCATGGAGGGTAGGGCACGTAGATGCCAAGCTTAGCCGAGTAGATGCCCATATGGACATTGTGTACGGAGACTCTACTACGGGCCCGTTCCGAGGCCATCTCCAACCGTACAGGATTACCAGACCTGGCGTGCGGCACATACCATCCACGACCATGAAGACCCAGGGGAGAGAGACAGGGTTCTACTACTTCGACGTTCTGGCTGAATCACTGGGGGGAGACAAGCTCTTCAATATCCCAGGAGAGACTCGCATGGAGCCGGTCTTCGGCACCTACAGGTCTGACGGGTACAGATTCACGACAGCAGATGACAGGTTCGTTTACTCCTCTAGAGAGGCCACCAAGCTTCTCCTGTCCACCTCATTTCTCCCCAACTCCTTGAATGACGCAGAAGAGAACAAGTTGATCCTGGAGTCCAGAGGTCTACGGATGTCGTACGAGTACTCCCCGGCAGTAACCTCCATCCAGGCACTGCTTGACTCGGATACAGATAGGATCTTGTGCGCCGATGCCCTGGCTCGCCACTACCTGCCCTCCTACGTCTACCTAGACATCTCTATGTCTGGAGGAAATTCCACCAAGATGGCAGAGGCCATTAAGGACTTCATCAAGGACCTCGGAGAGGAGTCGCCACTGGACCTATCTCAGCTAGAGAAGTTCCTGCACGACAACGGGGTTACTCGGTACGACCATCCCATCATCATGGCCATCGTTACTCATGACCTGGACAGGCGACTGGTCCTTACCAGGAGCTCGAATCAGATCTCTGATGCGTCGATAGACTTCAACGGTACAAATAGGACCACATACTATATCCCAGGACCTATGTACACTTCTGAGGAGGCGGAGACTGACATTAAAGACGGGGAGAGGCTCTACCTAACTGGGGGGAGCTAGTCTTCCTCGTAGTCGCAGGACGAGCACCACTTTGTGTAGTTGATCTTTGTACCCCGGAAGATCTTGTTTGGGTCGCGAGCCAGTCGGGGAGTTAGGGGAGTATCGCACTTAGGACATCTTTCAGATGCGATATCCTCCTTCCTGTTCTGGTCTTCCTTGTATGCCTCCTGCATGACGCTAGGGTGCTTGTCTAGTATCCTTTTCACCAGGGAGGCAGGCAGGGTTACCCTGCTCATATCGGATGTAGACGCCATGGCTGATCCTAGAATAGTGAACTTCAGGCCCACGGAAGGGCTTCCGGATATCCCTCCAAGTGAGGATATCACGTTTGGGGTACGTGACGTAGACACCAGAGTGCCGCTCGGCTCTGTCTACTCTAGCGCCATGTTCTCCGCCTTTGACTACGACGGCTCCGTACTTCCGGGAGGGCACGGAGGAGTTCTCCAGTCTGGCTCTACCACCTCGATCGACAACTTCAACGACGCGGCTGGGGCCGGCAGGCCAGACTCTAAGGCGGACGAGACCATAGAGGCTGGGGACATCTACCGCATAGAGAGGACCCTAGACCCAGCTGCCTTCCCGATCGGAACTTTCTTGGAGCAGAGGGGGTTCCGGTACTTCCACGGAGATGTGGTACTGGACTCTCCATGCGGAGCAGAAGTTTCCGCGGACATCCTAGGACACACGACCCCCACGAGCCTAGCCCCTTACGTGACCTTCGGAGACTTTACTGGGGTCGTGATAGGGTTTGCACATTGGCCCCTCAACTCTGGAGTCTTCATATTCTTCAGACAGACAGCAGGACCTGGGTTCGCAAAGAGCCTCACCATAGGCGGCCCGTCATCGGACGGCATAGGCACTAGGTACTCGTCCGATGTGGTGTTCGACTGGTCGGCGGATACCTACGACTACAAGGTCTTCTGGGATGCCTCGAGTACGCAGAGGGTGACGGTGTTCGCCGTGAGCTCTACTGGTGTGGAGACGAAGCTCTTCGAGGAGAACATCGCCGATATAGGGACGTTCCTGCCGTCTGTGCGGATGGGGGACGTTCTGGCGGAGTATCCTGGTCAGAGAGTGACCGTGGTGGTCGGGACCGACGGTCAGGACCTCGCTGCACAGCTTGATGTCCACTACGTACGTCTATTTACGGAGGGCAGGGTTCTGGTCTCTAGTGGCTCCCAAACCCAAGATAGCTCTGTAGTGAGGACTCCGCAGAACGTGTTCCACCACACAGGGGGGGACAAGGTCGCCTACTGGCTAACCTCAGGATCTGGGGGGACTATTGTAGAGGAAGGTACTGGGTTTGCCGAGACCACTACTAACGTAGTAAGGAGTCCTTCTACTACCCTCAAGGTCATAGCAATGACCCGTACAGAGCCCGTTCTCTCTTCTAGAAACTGGACTCTCCTTGCCAGGCTATCTGCCAAAGACTCCATCCATGCCGGCACTATCAATACGGCAATGGGCATAGACATCGAGGACGGCACTAAGATCACCAGGTTCCGGTTCTTGGAAGACTTCCCAGATTTCAAGGCAGTTGGTGTAGAATCCGTAAACGCTGCAGCTGCCGCCCACAAGCTGGAGTCGTACGTCACGCCAGATGACGCTGGGGCTGACTGGGAGACGAACTCCTCCTGGCTTCTGATGTGGAGTGATGGTGTCTCAATAAACTGGGCCCAATCCTCTACTGGTGCCTTCGGGACCTTGGATGAGTCCGGGGGCCCCACTCCTGTGTTGCTCTCGGACCTCGAAGATTCTACAGAGACGAGGATCAGTGTAGGGTTCCTGGACAAGGACCTGTACTACAGCGGCACCCTTGGGATCTTCGAGATCTTCCTTCTCCCGGAGGTGGTGAGGTATCGAGCTCACCCAGCCGGTGCCGCTCCACTGGCTCCGTGGGTACTTGTAGGAGCACCTGGGGCCTCATCTGGCTCCAGGCACTTATTCTCCCCCGCAGCCGGGGCCTACGGTGCCCACTACTTTCAGGACACCCAGCACGTCCCCGGGGAGTCTGGGGTTGTGGTGTGGTCCAAGTTCAAGATCAATTCGTGGACAGACTCCCTCTTGGGCATCAACCCACCAAGACAAGAATTCGGTGCCGTACTGGCCGTCAAGGGGGACTCTGGCTTCTACCAGATACGATTCACCAAGACAGAGGGCGGGAAGTACTACCTGTATCTGTCCAAGGACTCTGACGATTACCTAGAGGTCTTATCCCAGACTGCCTATGGAATCGGAATTTCCCACGAGATCGACCCCCTTATAGACCATGTGTATATCCTTGTTGTCACGCCGTTCCACCATGTCCGGCTCTACTTGGACTACAATTGGACTCCGATTATTTCTTACCTATGGGCAGATAGGGGGGCCCTACAGAGAGCGCTGCCTACTGGAGCGGAGGGCAATGTGCCATCTGATGCGGTAGTGGCCTTTGGGTCTCTAGACCAGAACGCTGCGACTTCGGTAGAATACGCGTTTGTGGAGGCGTGTGTGGGCACTGGGTTCGACTTTTCTGCGAGTATCAAGGAGGAGTCCCTCGGCGATGGCTTCTATGGTAGCTGGGTGGATGTTCTAGTAGACATTATGGACAATGACTGATGGCCAATCGCATTGTTGAATCCCAGAGATTCCAGACTGTAGCCCTACGAACAAAGCCCGTAGCGGTCATATCTCCTGCGGACACTGTCAAGGTAATTGGGGCTATCATCAACCTAGACGGAAGGGGGTCGTACTCTGAGGATGGAGAGGACATTACCTACTCTTGGGCCATCGTGTCGGAGTACGACGAGGCTACCGGAGAGACCAAGTATCACACACCCATAGGCAGCACGGTAACGGACGTGCGGTCCGTAGAGGGGGACGACTCCGTTGTTACGATCACCCCAGACCTGACGGGCCAGTACGAGGTTGGACTTACGGTATCTACTCCGTACGCTACTAGCGATCAGGTAGTTGCCAAGGTGTTCATTCAGGCCTCCCTTGTGCCTGTACGCCCCAGGCTTACTCCAGATGGCACCTTCATGTACAAGGTGCTCAGTGACTTCTGGGGGAAGGTGAACGATAGAGAGGCGTTCTCCGTTCTTTGGTCTGGGTACACGCAGATGGCGGCGTGTGACCTTCTCCGCATACTCCAGATTGAGTACGGCAACTCTATCGCCAGAATCCAGCCTCTGTACAGAAGGCGGTGGTTGGGCTTCTCTCCTAGGTTGGACCTAGACCCAACCTTGGCGTTTCTGCTTACGGGCTCTCATCAGGGGGGGTCTACGGCATTTACTGGGGGGACCTCCTTCATCAATACCGGTATCGTCATCTCTCCAGAAGAGATCATCATTAGGGAGGGCTCTGTAGTTCCTCAGGCTATTGGAACCAGCCTGTCAATCTTCTCTGGTGCTAATCCCGGTACGTATATGATCAACCGCATGAACGCCGGGGAGGACGGCTACATCGTTTCGGCAGCTACCATATTCCCGGCTCCCGGCAGTGACATAGCTACGTCTGGGGCAGACCTGATAACCGTAGCAGTCTCCGACGAGGTCTCCTCAGCAACTGTGGATTTTGTAGCTGCCAGTGTTCTGGTCGGGGACGTTCTGCGGATAGATGAGGGGCAGGACACTGGGTACTACGAGGTCCTTGCTGTTGGAGTAGCTGGCGGCCTGACTACCGACAGGCACATCAAGATCGACGCTAATCTGGGCACTACTGAGTCCAGCCTGGACTTCAGGGTCTTCTCTAAGATCAGGGCGTCGTTCCAGGTGGCAGATACAGCATTCACTGATGTTGTCTACATCCCCAAGGACGATGCCGACCTCTCTGTATACGAGAGCGTCACGTTCTCTGGTAGTCAGGCGTCTATAGTCAGCCCCACAGAGATACTTGTGGACTCCAGGCATGTCCTTCCTTCTCTGGTAGGCAGCACTATTGCCCTCTTGTCCGGCCCGGTTGGGGTGGCTGGAGGAGCATCCCTGTCTGGGGGGGACATAGGAGAGTCGTTCACTATAGGGTCTGTGAACGACGCGGGTACCGGGTTCCATACTACGTCTTCGTTCTCTACGGAGACATTTCCTGTAGAGGGCATCAGCTACGAGATCCCGTCTGTGACTACAGTTACGGACTACCTCCTCATACTGGATGGGCGGGCCCACAAGATCTCATCCGCTGTCCTAGATGAGGAGCTCCCCTCACTGCTCGAGGGCGGCAGAGGCCCTCTTTGGGTGATTCGCCTAGAGTCCCCGACCGCCCCTAATGGGAAGGAGGGACTAGTCTGGAAGGTCGTCTCCACCGTGCAGACCTCAGAGTACGAGGACATGGAGGATATGGGGGTACAGGCAAATGACCTTCTGTATCTCAAGGTCCAACGACAAGACACCCTTGCAGAGGCCCTTGTGCCCCTCACTGTCCTGGGAGCCGCAGAGAATCTAATAGGGGTAGAGCTCGGCACATACGGCACGGGGACCTTGGATGGTGAGCAGATTTACGACCTAGCCGTATCATTGGTTATTCCGGGCGTGTTCAAGACGAGTTCTTACGCGAACACAGATACTCCAGAGGATCTCCAAATAGAGGTAGGCTCTGTCCTATTGGCGTACCCAGCCAATGACATAAAGACAGACCTGGACGCGTCCTTCGTTCAGGAGAACAGTGGGATACCCATAGAGAGTACTACTAAACTCTCCATATACGGCCTATTCGACGTCAATATCAGCGTCTCTCATGTAGTTCGTAACTCAAGAATCCCCTCGCAGAATGACTCCAATGAGGAACCCATTCTCTCTGTCCCAATACTGTATGAGCACATCCGGGACACTGTCGTGGGGGACCTTGATGGGCAGAAGATCTTGGTTGGATTGGACCTTTCTGCCACTCCCATAGACAGGGACCCTCTTGTTCTAGTAGAGAACACCGACTTCACGACAGGCCCAGAGGACAACGTCGTGGGGTACAACGCCGAGACCACGTCTGGCTCCGCCATTATCAAGATCCCCTACGGAGACCTGATCGATAGGGACGTGAAGTACGGGGATAGCATAGATCTTACCAGTGGGTACGACCAGATTCGGTTCGACATCATAGAGGTGGTGGACTCTGAGAATCTACGAGTACTGTCCACGGCAACCACTCTGCCAACAACCACGGATACTGGCCTCAGCTTCAAGATCATCCGAAGAACCCCCGGAAGGTTCATGAGGATGGTGGGGCAGTTCACCCCAACCAACCCCGCTCCTGACTCCCTGTGGGCGCAGAACGTCTACTATGACGGGTCCTTGTATGTGGAGGACAACTTTGGGGTTCTGGTAGGTCTGACAAGGAAGCAGCTCGAGGAGTACGGGTCTCCCCAGTCTACCTACAGGGGGGCCGTCAGCGGCCTCATGTACGCGTGGACTAGGGGCCCTATAGTGGACAGTGTCTCTATAGGAACCCACATCCTTCTGGATATGGCAGTCACTGAGACTTTGGGCAGAATCGTAGACATCGACCACGAGTACAGCGAGGAGAGGGGGAAGGTACAGGTTGAGGACATTGACACGGAGCTTAACCCCACTGGTCTGGTAAGGGTCTACTACTTCACTAGGGATACGGTAGACACCCTTCCAGAGTTCAGAGGGCTTGGGGTCAATCCGGACACTGGAGCCACGTACGCACTCTCGGACATTGTTCCACCATTCCGCCACCTATCAAAGAGCGTGAAGGTGTCGGATATCAAGAACGACCCCAAGTGGTGGGACGCCGCTGCTAATGCAACTGGTGGAGACGAACTCCAGAAGTACCACACCTGGCAGCTCCTCATGGACGCCGCCTCTGTGGACTCCAGAGATATCCCTCTGGTGTCTGACTTCGTCACCGCGATCACCCCCGCGTACACAAAACCCAAGCTCGTTCTTCTGAGATTCCTCTCCGATGACATTACTGTCACCGACGAGCTCTTCATGGACATGACGTTCTTCTTCTACGATGACCCTTCGTTCGGCATCGAGATGACCCATATGGTCGACAGCTTTAACAGGACTGGCGTGCCCCATAGGATGTTCAGATTCCCGAGTGTAGGTACCAGGTCGATGTTCAAGGGCTGGGATCTAGTGACTACTGCCGGAGGCACGAGTGTCACGTCTGCCAGGGGAGGGTTTGTGGAGGCCCTATCTGCGGCTGACGGCATCAACCCCTACTTCGACGGCACTGCCGCCAAAGTAGATGGGTCTCCTGCAACAGCCTACAACTACATAGGGGACGAGGACGATCCCGGAGACGACATACTCATAGAGTTCTCTACTCGAGGAGTGAAGCTAGTTCGTCCTGGGGACATCCTGTACATAGAGTCTGGGGTGAACAGGGCTAGGTTTATCGTGGAGGAGGTGATCTCCGACACCGAGCTTCGGATCTCCACACCCAATGACCCACACGAGCCCGGGGTGCCTAGGGCCCTTCCCATGGACCAAGTACAGAGCGGGGTAGAACAGAAGTTCCACATCTTTCGGCAAGACAAGAACCCCATTGTCAGTGGGACCTTGGAGTCAGCTACCGCCACGGCTGCCTACGACGCAGAGGGCAACTTCCAGTGGGACGGGGTGGCCTCTGGAGACTTCTTGGTGATCACCGAGGGCTCCGCCATAGGTCGGTACAGGATCACCGACCTCGGGGAGTGGGACGACCCCAGCGACTCCTTCACCAACATCGCAACCAAGCTGACCCTAGAAGATGGTACTGACATTTCTGCTGTCTCTGCCGATAACTACATCATCGAGAGAGAGGCTCTTCTACAGAATCCGATCGCTATTTGGGAGAACGCAGGCCTCAGCACCTCGGGGATAACAAACGCGGCGACTCTATCTCCCCTTGTGGGCCTTGGGTTTTCCCTTAGAGGTGTGAGGCTAGGCGACAAGGTGACGGTCACCGACGATCCATCTGGCGCACTTACCGGCGAGGTATACACGGTAGTGACTGCAGTATCAGACACTAGCCTGCGGCTTGATAGGGTGCTACCAGCGTTCCCTGGCTCCACTGGGTGCACGATACGGATCGACCGCCCTACAGTCGTGGACGATGATGACATCTCTGGTACGACCCATAGGGACTCGGACGCTACCCTAGAAAGGCTGATGGCCGAGGACTACCTGGAGCTCGAGGTTCTGGCTCCCACTGTAGTGGTCACCCTGGATCTGCTGCCCACCCTGAATTTCGTCATACGCGGAAGTACCCTCACTTCTACTACGGACCTAGAGGCGGCCATAGCTGCTACTAGCTATTCCGCGTCGGACCTCAGGGTGGAGCTTGGCAGGTCTGAGCCCATAGGGGCCGCGGATTACGCACCTGTAGTCACCCTCGCAGGGGGGATTGCAAGCTCTGGGGTGTACCAGGTAGCTTCTGTCTCTGGTGGTGTCTTTACACTGGGGGCAAATCTTCCCGATGAAGATGTAGAGACCCACGGCGTAGTGCTGGCAGAGGATATTACCTGGTTCGAGCTAAACGTGAGCTACAGGAAGGTAGAGGCAAATCCGGCAGGGGCAGGGGCGGGGTTCAGTTTCCTGGGAGCTGGTGTTCGTCCTGGGGACGTGTTTGTATTCGGGGGAGGATGGGCAGGCGTAGATGGGTTGGTGGAAGAAGCTGTCATCACCAGGGTCACTGCCTCTGAGTGCAGGTTTGGCGTCAGCATCAGCACTACGGTTACCGGGGACTTCATAGGGGGCGGTAGAATCGTCAGGAGAGTCCGCTCATGAAGTACGTGAAGGAAGCTGCTAAGGTCCTAGACCGACTCTTTGTCTCCGGTGGGACCAAAACCGGGGAAAGGGGTATTATGATGCACGACGGAACTGCCGTACCCATTGAGCTGATTCAGAAGATATTTTCCGTTAGTAGGGAAGAGGCAGAGAAGATCTCCAGGAGACCCCGCAAATGAAGAACCTCCTACGATATTTCCCTTTGCGGGCTCTCAAGGACATAGAGAAGTCCTCCCCTACCATCAGGGGCCATCTGTCTATCGAGACAAGGGAGAGAGGAAAGCTCCGACAGAGGGTAGAGGGAGACAACGTCTGGACCTTGACTGGGAGGGAGTACCTGACGGAGCTCATTGCCATAAAGGCTCTCAATCCTAGTAGGGCCACTTACAGAGCTGACCGAGTGGCGCACATCGGCCTGGGAACTGGTGCCCAGCCAGAGCTATCGAATATCCTCTCTCTTGTGGCTCCCGTTGTGTACAAGACTGGGGAGTACCTGGCTCCTGTGGCAGCTCCAGCGACCTTCCCGGTTACGTCTGACCCAGTCACTGGCATCGCATCTAAGTCCGCTGTACGATTCACTCGTGAGTTCGGCCAGGGGGAGGTCAGCCTTGGGTACGACGTTGTTCTGACAGAGGCCGGGCTGTTCACCGATGGGGATCCTAATGACGACTGGTCAATCCCAGCCCCAACGTCGTACGCATCGGCAGCAGATAGAGCCCCTGTGGCATACAAGGCATACGAGCCGATTACGAAGACAGCGCTCTTCACGATCCGCTACGTGTGGGAGGTCAGGTTCGTATGAGCTTTAGACGCCGACCCTACTTAATGGGGAACACCTCTTCGGAGGTAATGAACCAGCCCTACATCTCCGGCCATGTCCACAAGAACTCGGACAACAAGTTCGATGCTCTGGTGGCTCTGGGCGCTGTGGATGCGGAGCTCCATATAGCCACAGACGTGGCGGTCCACCCAGCCGACAGCATCAATGTGACGTTTGCTGCGACCTCCACCATATCGGAGATCGTAGACGCCATTCATGCGATGGCCCCCCTAGGTCAGGTTCTTGCCGAAGAACGCGAGGGCTGCCTAGTCATCAAGACCCCCACGTCTGGTGAAGGGGCGTACGTAGAGATCCATACTGGTACCGCAGGTGCAACAATAGAGGCTGCGCCGTTCCTGGGCATCCCCCAGCTTCCGCATCCCAGTGCCCGAGCAGTGGCGGGTATGTACGCGCCCTCTCCCGTCCGGCCTCTACAAGAGAACAACCCCCAGGGCAGCGCCTTCATCGCCTTTGGCGAAGACCGCATTGCTGGTAGCTACAACAGGGCCCTAAACATCTTGGGGATGAACCTCGACAGGGTGAATGCACTTCTGTCCCTGCCAGTGGCAGTGGCTGTGACCTTGGAGATAGACGAGACAGCGCACGCCTCTAGGTTGGTCACGGATATCACTATAGGGTCAGACACCTATGGCCATTACACCGAGGTCAGCCTTGGTGCCCATGGCGACAGTCTGGATGCCTTGTTTACGTCCCCACATGACGTGACAGGTACGATTGAGGACGCCCCACCTAGAGCTAGGGTCTATGTTGGAACCCCGCAGGCCCCTACTGCCAGCCTTACACAGATAGGCGAGTACTTCGCGATACTGGATACGAACGACAACGAGATCCCGGTATTCTACGGCAATTCTGGACCTAGTAAGACTCGTCTCACCGTAGTTCGAGTGGGTGCTGTGACCAGGGGGAGTAGGGGATCTACGCCTCTCCCGACTGTGTTTGTAGACGACCTGTCTTCTCCGGTAGGGTTTACTGAGCTACCAAATACAGCTGACGATACTCCCGCCCCGGACGGGGGGAGCGTTCTAGGGGTTCTTCGCAGAAAGGTGAACGCAGCGGTCATCTCTTCGATAGAAGACCGCACACTCATCTCTTGCAGCGCCGCCACGTTCATCACTGACAAGGTTCGGCCAGGGGATGTTGCTACCATTAGCGGTGCCACCGGGGATCTACCATTCAGCCACAACGGCAGTTACCGGGTCGGAACGGTCCACTCGGAGACCAAGCTGGAGCTTCTCCCTGTCGTCAATACCACCACTGGCGACGTTGACGTTCAAGAGTTGAATCCAGATGTCCTAGCTTCGTTTGGCACAGTGACCATTACGACAGATGGGCTCTTCGAAGAAGACGTATTCCTCAGCTTCCATCCACCCCTCCCAAGGTTCCCTGAGGACGGCAAGCTCCGCATTGTCGTTGGGATCGAGCGTCCTCTTGGCAGCATCAAGCCAGAGACGTTCGCCAGGTCTGCCATCGCCTCTATTGAGGAGGTAGACAAGTTCGTACTGAACAAGATCTGGAACTACCTCAGTATTGGTGGGGTGTATCAAGGTCAGGGCAATGAGCGTGGGGGTGGGTTCTACGGAAGCGTGACCAATCGCCCCATCACCCTGGGCAGCGCCCACAGTCCGGCCTTGTCTATCGGAACTCTGGTGCGGAGCGGTGAAGGGTTCCTAGACGAGGGCTTGGTCTTCCAGATCAAGGCCTCTGACGCTGTAGGGTTCACTCCCGAGGATGTAGGTCGCACTATGCGACTGACGATTCCAGCGTCGTACCTACCTGGAGGGGGCACCTACGAGTTCGAGAGAGCGGGGGAGCCCTGGGCTATTGCTGAGTACTTGGACAGGTCTACGGTACGCCTGGCACCGCCAGTAGATCTGGTAGGCATAGACGTCAACGCTAGTGTCCCGTCTCCGTACTACATCTACGACGACGAGATCAACGAGCTTAATGCGGCTATGGCTGTAGTTGCCCCCGAGTACTACGGGCTTGGTAAGACCACCGCCAGCCCGTATGGGTACCTGTACGTACGAACACAACCTGATGGGTCTAGCGTCCCCACAGCGCAGTCTACTGCTTCGGGGCTCTATGCCTTTGTGGCGCTAGAGCAGGTTCGTGACTTTAGAGATGGCCGAGCGGCTCTCTTCACTGCTACTCTGTCCAGTACCCCAGTGGAGGCTACTGTAGAGGTCACCTCGGACCTTCAAACGCCTACTGGGTCCGCGGCGTTCGACCCATCCAGGACATCCAACATATACCCAGAGGTCTCCCACGAGAGTCGTGGGGATGTCGGGATTTCTGGGAGAAGTCTCCTTAGGATCCGTAACGGGGAGTATACCGGATTCTACAGGATCTTAAATACCACTAGTGCTGCAGTATCTGGGACAAACGGGTTCAAGATCCTGAACCTAGACGGGACCGTGCCTAGTATCTTCTCAATGACCCCCATCAGCTGCTCGGTCTACAACGTCAGGTTTGCAGTTGGGCATCAGATCAAGACCGCATCAGAGTCTACTCTGGCTGGGCTCACTGTGTTTGGTGACTCCTACGAGGGTACAGCAGACCGCACCACTGCTATCCAGTTGAACTGGAGGGGTTCTGGTGCTGGGATCACCGCCCACATCAACGACCCGAACTTCATTGCACAGGATGATGGGGACGGTGCCGTAGGGGCCCTCTTGGATGCTCGTGTCTACAGCCCTGCCAGGGGCCTAGACATCACCTCTGCCGGCAATGAGAAGATAGACACTACCGGGGTAGTAGACCGGGGGTCCAACCACGGCATCATCGTCCGCTTCGCTGGCTACAAACTAAAGAGAGAGGAGTGGGGAGCCTTCAACACCAGTGAGCCTCTCTCTCTGACCAATACAGACTCCGCAGGCATCTGGACAAACCAGATGGGGACTGACCCGGGGGTCATCATCACGGGGTATGGTCCCCTGGTGGGCTCTGCTACCAAGTACGACCCGACCTTATCGGCATTGCCATCTCTGGGTAGGATCTCGACATCCTCCTCCCTGGTGGTGACCAAGAAGACCTTCGACGACGCTACTGCCAACCCTAGGGTGTCTCCCAGAGGCGAGGGTGCTGTTGAGGTCGTTGGGTCTATCTATCAGAGGCGTGGTCAGGTAGACATCGACCAGAACGTATCCACCTTCAAGATCCACGACACCGTTTGGGATGGCGGAGGCATCTACACCGAGTCTGGCATAGGCGCTGGCAGGTTCCTGTACCCGATGACAGTAGGCTTCGCGTCATTAGATTACTACACGGGTGTCGTATCCGCAGACTACGGGAACGCAGGCATAGTTGGGTATGGGGATACCAGCGCCAAGCCTACTAGGCTGGGCACCCCGGGGCGTGTCTTCCCCGTAAGCAAGTCCGATTCGGGTTGGGCAGTAGCCCTTGGTGCACCAGACTTCAGTATCTTCAACATTCCGCACTCTGGGTACATCCAGGCTGTAGATGCCAAGGTAATAGACCAGGTAGGTCCGGCATCTGCCCTGATTGGCCTCAAGGTAGTGGTGGCGGGAACTGATTCGTTCACTGGCCCGGCTGGCCTAACTGTTACGGCGTTCCAAGCAACGATCGTTGCTGTGGACAAGGCACCTTTGACTGGTGGGGCTAGGATCGCATTCCTCCTCACAGACTTTGTAGACTCCTTCATAGGCGATGGAGTCAACGCCCCAGAGCCGAAGCTTTTAGGCGTAACCGCAGAGGTCTGGGGCTCGAGGTGGTTCGAGTCTCACGTCGACATCGCAGATTGGACACAGATCGGCACGAAGCACTTCAGGTCTGATTCCACAACGTACCCGGTGTCCATTACTGGAGATCTCTACAAGGCACCGTTCCTGACGGTGAGCTCGGAGGTGGACGACTACTACACCCCCGCGATCTACAGCCCAGATACCCCCCAAGGAGATAGGGCCTCCAGGCCTTCGGGAAGGATCTCCCTACACACACTCTGGCACCCAAATACTGAGGGCACCGCGGTATTCCAGGAGAAGAGGGCCTACGGCTCCGAGACTCGGACCCCACTGGGTAGCAGTGGGGTAGATATTTCTCATGCTGACTGGGAAGCCATAAGCGGGAACCAAGTGTGGAGATTGGGAGATAGAGACCCAAACGTCACTGTCCATGGAATGGGCGGAGTCCCCCAGGCCACGTCTCCGTTTACTGCTGGGGTAATAGGCCCTAATTCTAACGCCATCTTTTCGGAGGGGATAGCCTCCTCGGCGTTCGAATTCTGGCCCAGGTCACGGTCAGGTATGGACGCGAAGGGACGGTTCCTGGATAAGGACAATCCGGGAAATATCAATGTAGGCTCCATATACCTGGAGCAGGGCAATGCAGATGATTTCCTTCTAGGAGCCAACTTGGCCACAGCGGGCGGGGTTGGCTGTGGGTTTGCCTCCGGGACCTCTGTACCGAATGCGTTGCTGGTGAACACCAGGACGGCTGTTACCAACCTCGCCAATGTAGCTAGTGGCACATCTGCTATGAATGTGGACTTCGCGAGGGTGCATTTTAGGGGCTCTTCCGGATTCAACGAAGATGTGTATGGGTATAGGGTGACCCTGAAGGTCACCCAACTTGGGGGAGAGGACTATGAGTACGACACTCCCAACCTTACCTATATCACCGTACCAACCCCCGTCCATATTGGCCTGTCCACTACCTCTTTTGACATAAACAAGGATGGGAACTCATTTGATGTAGGTGACACCCCATCTGCCCCTGGGATGCTTACCCTGAGCGATGGCAACCAGTTCAAGACAGTACTGGTCAACACTCTGACTGACGGTACTGGCACAAATACCAAGGCAGATAACTTTATCCAAGAAGTGGTAGTAGAGTTCTCCAGGTCTGACATCTATGCAAAGTCCTTCGATTCCTTGGACAGCAATGCGGTAGTCCATGCGGTTGTGAAGCTTGGTGTGGCACCATCTCGCAGTTTCGGCATAAACGCGCAGGCACACCCATCTGGCTGGCTTATCCACCAATGCACTCTAGAGACCCTCACTAGACCTGCTAGAGTCACCGGACCTCTTGAGGTTAATGGGGCGATCATGCCCCATATGATCCGGTATAGAAGTCCGGTTCAGGGTTTTGTGACCGTGTCCCCTGCCCGGGTTACCTTTTTGGACCCATCCAACTGGGGGTCCCACACCCCCAAGATGCTGGAGTACAAGTCTGACGGAACCGGGGTCGGCGGCGACGTGCTGCGACAGCCACTTACTTCCGAGGGCAGGGGGGTTGGAGCCATCAAGCGCACCCTGGGGTCCGTAACTAGTTGGGTCGACGGGTCATCAGGTGGCATTACCATTACAGGTGCGGGCGAGATCAGAGATGATGGTACGGGTACCAACGACTTCGACCTGCACGTGATCAACAATAAGGCCGTCAACCCCATAACTGGGACGGCAAACTATGGGGATGGCGGCCTCTTGACTGGGGCCAAGGGCGAGATCCCCTACATAATACAACAGTCGATGGACGGCGGAGACTGGAACGGATCGTATTGGGATGGTGGGGTGAACAGGGACTCCTACAGGATAGGTAAAGAGGCTCGTGGCACTTCACACGTCGTATCTGTCTGGAGCCAGCACTGGCAGATTGGTGGAATCATAAGGATGTCCAACCTCGCCAGTAAGCTATCGGGTGCAGGAACATCTGTGGCCGGCGTAACCGGTTCTGGATGGATACCGGAGCCCCCTACCGGAGAGACCAGAGAGTGTTGGTTGGTGCCGTGTATCCGGCACGATCTCATGTTCAAGAGAGGGCACCACAGCGCTACGGTAGAGGGCGGCCAGCCAGTGTTTGATCCACTGTGGTACTCCGAAATGGCCATAAAGGATGACGCCATTCATCAGGACAAGGTGGTCTACCCAGGGCGTACCGGGTTCATGGTGGACATAGATGCACCGCACGGGTCAATGATGACGGGCATACACCTGAACCTGTCCTTCAGGCCTTGCTCTCACGCTAACCTTGTCTCGGACCCTGCTCCGTGGGCAGGACAGGACCGGACCTATATGGTCTGGCACACCTGCCCAGATATGATGAGCGACCACAACAACATCAGGGCTACGGGAAACTGGGACCAGTACGAAGGAGTGAAGGTAACCCTTTGGCGGTACAAGGTATTTGATGATGTTCCCGGCAACATCCGCACTGCATGGGGGTCTACTAAGGCCACCACAGGTGGCCAGGCAGTAGAGAGTGGAGGCAAGGCTATCTATGGAGACCCTCAGGGAGAACCCGCGGCACCATCTAACCCCGAGGCTGGGTATGCAGAACGGGTATGGACAAAGAACCTGGATATAGGCCCAGATCACCAAGCAGGTATAGGTCGGAGCAGATGGTCGTCATCCTCCGCGTCTCCTACCGGGGTAGCCGGCGAACTTAATATGCGAGAGTACCTGGACTTTACCAAGGGAGGGGGTGGGACTGACTTGGTGAAGGGCTTCGATGGTGCCAGGAAGGTAGATAGGCGCATATACGCATATTTTCTGACCGTCGAGTTCTGGATAGGTGCTGGAAGGCTGATAGGTACACAGACCGGGGCTACGTCCGGAAGTAGTGGCTATGGTAGGGAGGGCAAGTACCGGTATCCCCATGAGTTCCAAACCATAAACGACTCCTATAGGAGACTAGACGGCTGTGACTTCTACACTCCCAGAATGCACGCAATTACCCATCTGAACGAAGCCGCCCCAGGACTGGACAACTACGAGGGTGAGGCCTCCAGATTCAGATTCGAGGCGGTAAAGCGCTTGGGACCTGCCAGCTTCAGCTCCTCTGTCGATAGTTCTGTTTCTACGAGCCAGGCGATATATCCGAATTCTTTCCAGAATCCGGGAATCGAGGACCCCATCAACACTACATCGGTTTCCAGTCCTGCCCAGAGTAGCCACGCGTTCTACCCTCCAGCAGTTCGGTTCCGGGGGATGCGTGTGGACTACGTCACAGACCGCGGCGGTGACGGGGGGTGGGGGTGAAAAAGACCCCCCGCCATGTCGTTGTGTCCTCAGACACAGCTAGGATCATGGAGGGCCGGTCAGAGACCAAGCCGTCCATACGACATGAGCCCCAGGTGTTCATCCCCCCCGACCTCTTCGCGAAGGCCTCAAGGTCTATGAGAAGGCACATAGTTAAGAAGAAGGGGACGGGGCGGTAGCCCCGCCCACTTCTTCATACCGCTAGCTTGAGGACCCTTCCAAGAAGCACCTCGGGAGGCTTCTCGGGGTCTAGGTCGATGCCAATGCCCTTGGCCCACTGGATTAGTGCGGGCTTCGACATCGACCGTAAGTCAGACTCCTCGATCTCTACGAATGAGACCTGAGGATGGTCCTCAGCTCTTCAATCCCAGTCGACATCCAAGATGGAGTCAACGGCATCATCCTCGTCGATTTCCGAGTTGTACCGCCATGTGAAGTACGATGCCATGGCCTGGACGGCCTGGTAGATCTCCTTCATGTCTAGGCGGAGCTTGTCGAGATCCTCTTGAGTCTTTGCCACTATGGGCCCAATGGTATCGAGCCGACCAGTGATCGACGCCAGCGAGGACGAAGCCTGTGCCGGGGCATCTCCCCCGTCCTTCTTCTTTCTGGCAGCAGGCTTCCGACGAGCAGCAGGCTTGCGCCTAGAGGGCGCACTCTTGGCGGGTGCGGACTCCTCTTCCTCCTCGGACTCCTCGGACTCCTCCTCCTCCTTGGGCTCTGGTACCTTTCGGCGAGAGGTCCTCTTGGCAGGAGCCTTCTTGGCCGGTGCCCTCTTGGCCCTTGTCTTCTTGGGGGAGGTCTCCTCCTTGGGAGAGTCCTCGCTGCTCCTTAGTTCTTTGATCAGTTCGTCTACCTGGCCGTCCGTCAGGTTCCAGACATCGTCGATCTTCCCGTCGCTCTCAATGAGCTCGGCCAGCTCTGCGGCCTGCATGTTGTAGGAGCTCGTGTCGCGAGTGGCGACGAGCCCCAGGGCCTGAGCGAGCTTTCTCAGCTTTCGCCTGTGCGTTTTCGTTGTCTTGTCAGCCATAGACTCTTTTCCTCGTCTTCTAGGGTTTGGTTTAGCTAGTACGGACGCAGGCCCGTACTCGTTGATGATTTGATTCCTGGCAAATATGCGCTCTGGAGAGACTCCCTTCCATAGGAGGCAGCCCTCTCCGAACTCCACCATGTCCTCTGTCGCCTTCTTGCACTTTCTCAGCTTGTCGCAGCTGACACACGGGTTCATACAATGTTGTCCCTGAACCCATGCCAGCATCGGACCACAATCAAGTCCGGGCAGCCAAAGCTGCGGCACTTCCCGTTGCACCCAGGAAGCTGTGTTCTGAGTCGTCGGAAGTGTTCCTGGATGTGGTCCTCCATGATTGTTCTGTGCCCCTCGAGAGCGCACCCATCTTCCGGAGCAACGTCTCTCTCGTCGTCCAGGAGTTCATATACCCCTTCTCGGGACCTATTTCTGTCCAGGTTCCCGAGTCCGTCTTCCCGGGCAAGCTCTATGAGCTCTGTTAGGTTCACCCTGTCCAGTCCGCCCATGGTTACCTCCCTAGGTAGTTGTCCGGAACGCCGTAGTCCCTTGGGTCTTTGCTCTCCAGAAAGAGCTCTACCCATGGCTCCTCTCCGTCCTCTACTGAAAGCTTCAGCAGTCGGACGTCAAAGAACAACGAGTCATCTATGCCCAGAGCGGTGGAGAGGCAGTCCTCTACCAACTTACGCCTGTTCCCGGCATCTACTCTCTTATAGAGACTTTTCGCTGTTCCTTTAAGCCAGCCCTTGTTCACCAAAGGCAGGTAGAGGTAGACAGTGAGGGCGTAGATACTCTCCGTGCCGTGATCCCTCACGAATTCCTGCACTTCTACAGGGTAGGTCTTCGTGACGAAGTCTCTGAACGCGGACTGGAACTTCTTGGCCGGAGTTGACCACGTCATCCCTAGGGGCCTGGACTTGCCGCCCTTCCTCCCCCACCGAATAACTCTGATGTTGTTCTCCGATGGGGGAAAGAACGGGAGGGTCATCTCCAGACTCCTACTCCCTATATCGCTTGGACCTGTTGACATTGACAGCAGCCCTCCCCCGCTCGAGTTCCATCTTGCGCGTTTCTATCGTTCTACTCAGCCACTTCACGTCTCGGGACGCGGCCTCGTGAATGCTCGCTAGGATGTCAAAGTACTCCCTAGCAGCAGCCCATTCTCTGTTAGCATCCTGGAACCTCTCGTCCGTAGTCGTCTTGTCGTCCTTGTCCTGGACAGACCCCGTCTTGGACTTCCTAACGGCGGCCCTCGCTAGCTTGACCTTCTCGGCTGAGTTGGTCAGATCTGCCTTGGCCACAGCAGTATTCACTCCCGTCCAGTCTGCCTGCTGGCACATCATGATCAGGAGCTCCGTTAGCTCCCCGTCCTTGAGTTCGTGTACATTAGCCGGGAGTCGTCCATCGAAGTACTCTCCGCTTGCCCATACGGGTCTCTCTGGAAGATGAAAGCCCCTCCTCTTGAGCTTCTTCAGCACATCAACAGAGACCTCGTCGTACCCCTCTAGGCCCTCTTTGAGGGAGATGCTGTAGTCCTTCTCGTCGGTTTTTCTTGGCATTTACACCGCCAGGTTTTGTTCGCAGGCGTACCCGTACGGGCACTGCCTACATTCGTTCTTCGTAGAGTCTGCTACTGGGGGCTCTCCGTCCTCCAGTCCTTCCTCCACCAGGCTTCCCTTCTTCTTCCACCACCTCCGGAACACACTGGGGTCGTAGGGAAGGACGAACTCCTTGGTGTGGTGTGGCCAGTACTTGGACACGTACAGGTAGGACACGAACGGAGCATTTAGTCCGTTGGCGTAGATACCCATTGCCTGAATTAGATGCTCTGGCTTTGGGGCTACGAGCTTGTCGAACTCCTTCCCTATGCTCTTGACCTCCCCGAGCACCCTCGCGAATGGGTAGTCGACCAGTACGTCGGCGGAGCTCCCCCACACCATTGCGTCCGGCAGGTCTACCTTGACCTCTTCCTGGAAGCTGTGGCCCTCAAGGCCCCCGAAGTGTGTCTTCATGGCCCTCTGGACAAAGTGATGAATCCCGTGCCCAATGGAGAAGGTTATGTTCAGCTTTAGAGGGAAGTTCGGACGAGGCGCAATCGCCCCGGACGCGTCGAAGTAGAGCCGCGTCCTACAGAAGTGGGCCGCGCTCGCATGTATCCCACCCACAGATCGAACCTTCCTTGTGAAGACTCCCGAACCGCTGCACACATGGCAGGTCTCGGTTTGTGGGTTGGCCAGGTGGGCGTGGTACTCGTTTAGAGTCATCCCCACTCGTTGGCCCAGTGCGCGGCCTCCGGACATGAACGCCTGTCTGAGATTGATCCGGCTCTTGACCTCCGAAATCTCCTCGTCATCGGCATCTAGCAAGTCGTCAATCGTCAGTATCTTGAGCAATCTTGTACGCCTCTAGTAGCTGAAGGAACCACCCCTCTGGGATGATGTAGTAGTTCCTGGGGTTAGCCCCTTCGTTGAATTGGATGTTGAAGACAGGCATCTGATCTCCAGATGCCTGTCTAGCGATTTTCATCAGGGCATCGAGCTTGAGAACGAAAGACTTCTTCTCAGTTGTCTTGCACTCTGCTCGTAGGAAGTCAGACTTCACGTCACCCTTGTCTATGGGCGTCTGCCCTGACGCTATGGTCTTCTGTGCTCCTAGGACCTTTGCCGCGTGCTTCTCGTGCTTGTCAGCTCGAGCTCGCGTGCTTGTCCTTGGGTTCTTTGGGGTGTACCTCACCGTCTCTACCTCGTGGCGGGAGAAGACCCGAGTGCAGGCTTTGCACTGGATCTTCCCCATCGCCCAAGATCTGACGTTGAAGCTCCCGCAGGAGGGACAAACCTTACGGCTAGGCATCAGGTCCTGTACCGTATCCCCGCTGACGCGAGAACTGCGGCTTCTATCTCAGATAGAAGGCCCATCTCTTCAGCAGCGGCTGCCGACGCGAACAGTCCCTGCCCCAATCTCTCTCCATCGTAGGAGTACCAGGTACCGGAACGCTTAACGACGTCATAGTCCACAGCTATGTCCACAAGGTGAACCCCTGGGTCCATACCGCACCTTGACCAGATGAAGTCGTATACACCAGAGCCTCCCTCATGCCCCCCAGCCTTCTGCTTGGAGATGTTCCACCGGACCTTCTTCCCGACTATGAGCCCTGTCTTCTTCCCTCCAGACCGGACCTTACCGGCAGGACTAAGCTCCACGGTCACTAGCCTCCCGTGCTTGAGCGCCCACCCCCCAGACTCCTTGAGTTCCGGGCTGTACTTGTTGGCTCGGTTCTGGTTGTCCCGTGCCTGGTTGATGCCTAGGATGCAGGTCAGGTTTGGGTTTCCGTCCTTGTCCGGGGCCAGGGCGTTGGACAGCTTCTTCATGAACTGAGTGTTCACGCTAGAGGGCCCAGCCACCTTGACGTTCTCATCCAAGGACTTGTCCTCGTCTGCGTCGATCAAGAGCGACCCGAAGGAGTCGATCACCACTACGTGGAATGCCCTTGAGGAGACCATGTCCACGGCGATCTGTAGGCACTTCTCTGCTGTGTCCGGCATCGTTGTCACGAAGGTGCCTATCTGAGACATGTACTTCTTGACCTCAGCCTCCTCCATGTCGTTGCCGGTGTCCTCCTTGAACTCTGAGGCCAGGACTCCAATCTCATCATCCGACAGAGCTACGCTTACACCAGACAGTTGGGCGAAGACTTTGTCGTAGCAGGTCTCCGTGTTGATGACCCCGATGTTGGTGTCTTCTCCGTAGATCTGCTGCTGTCTCTGGATGACCTTGTTGGCGACCCAGTTCTTCCCCACCCCAGGCTTGCCCACTAGGACTGATAGGCCTCCAGCAGGGAACCCCCCATTGAGGGCGATGTCCAGGTCTATGACCCCCGTAGGGAGCCTCCGTACCATCCAAGGCATGGTGTACTCACGACCAGTAAACACTCTGCCTGGATACCTGCTCTTCAGGCGGTTCAGGACGTCGTCTATGGGACGCCCCTCATCTTCCTTTACGGCCTTCTTTTTCCGAGGCATTTGATCTCCTTTCCCAGGGTCGAGTCCCGCAGTTGGGGCAGTGAGGCGTGACACCTGTGTGGTTCACGCGCCCAGA